>Ga0058701_10001643_pt1 | contig 16159 bp, 7 predicted proteins | sample AgamicOrMae_FD_97039 | JGI IMG/M metagenome (GOLD analysis project Ga0058701, IMG submission 97039) | Agave microbial communities from Guanajuato, Mexico - Or.Ma.e | ecosystem: Host-associated > Plants > Phyllosphere > Phylloplane/Leaf | place: Guanajuato, Mexico | collected 2012-06-04
TGAATTTCAACGATGATTTTGTAGGCTCTCCATAGATTACTGAATGAAGACCAGAGCCAAGTAGACGCAAATTTAACCTCGCTGGGGACTACTTTCACTGATTTACCCCCTTCGGTAAGGTTCACTGCCCTGCAAAAAGGTTCAACTAGTTGTGGTTGAAAGTCGAATTTGGGGTGAAAAAAGTTGCATATTAAATTCACCCTATTTTTTTGGGGGGGTAAATTAACCCCAAGGACTTAGAGTGCAGTTGCCATGAGACGTAAAATCGTCACCACAATTGCGGACTCTATTTTGACAAAGGTTTGTTGAGATTACAAAGTCATTTACTCCGAGCCTTTGCTTTTTAAGCGCTCACCGCCAAGCCATATGTCAACTGCATCTCGCAAACACAACCACTGCATAGTACACGGAGAATATAACTTCGTTGCCTCAACAAAACGTTTGCTAATATAGCTTCGACAAACCAGAATTGTTGTAACAATTTCAGTTGTTACAAAAACAAAATGATTTGTTGCCACAACAATCACAGTTGCCGTAACAAGTGAAATCGTCACCACAATTATGGTTTACTGAGACTATCTTAAGAAAACGTTTTGCTGAGGCAACAACGTCATGTTCTCCGTGTAAGCGGCATCAGGTTTGGCTGTTAGGTTCCGTTATCTCGGTTGTTTCATTGGGTTACATGCTTTGTGCCTCTGCAATTTTTCCGCTCAGCTTGGCGACGAATGTTGAATCGAAGGCAATATTCAATCCCTTCAATTAACAGCTCGTATGATAAAGTCTCGACAATACGGATGTTTCGTACCGGAGCGTGGGTTCGGAAGGTGGCTAAAACGAAAATGACGGACTCTGCAGGAATGAAGTTTCAAAAATTTCACCGCTGTAAGCTGAGTTTCAAAATGGTATTCCTACAATACTGAAAGCGGTTTAAAATTGTTATAACTGGTTCATCAAGCAAGTGCGCTCACGAAACGCGGCGCGGCGGTCAACAGAAGAAAACGGAAAACCAATCATAAGATCGATTCAAATAACCCCGTTTGAAAATTTACCTCGCAGTGCTAAAAGTATCGGTGATCGTTCGCTCACCGATGTATTTACTTCACCTACGATCCTGAAATGCTTTATTAGATAAATATCCGACAAAGGCTGCAAGCACTCCTCTGAAAAAGTACACGAGCTGAGCAAATCCACTCCAATCTCAAAAGCTCCACGCACCGCCTTCCAAGAAAAGCGCGCGTGCCTCCGATGAGGGCAGGCCGCCTCCCGCACAGGTAAAACCATTAGCGCCCCCCCCCCCCACAGGCCAGCCACGACCTCCTTTCGGCAGCGTCATACCCGTCTCCGCCTTGCACATGCATTTCTACCAACTGGCTCCGGCCATCCATCCGACGGTATGAGCACGGATCCCGTTGTCGTCACGAGACACTGTCCATGGAGCATTAGCGGATCGATGGCGGCGGCGGCGCCACGCCGCGGCTGGCGCCAGGCCGTCGCGTCGGCCGGCAAGCCGTCGCCGCGTCCGGGGGGCGCCTCGCCGACCCATTCGCCGACGCCCACCACTTTTAACCCTAAACTACCCTCAAGTTTCAAGGAACTGGTCGTCACTAGTGTTTTGTCTACAAAGTTTCTCCTTGAAGGATTACAGAAGGCGGTAGGCACTTGCTTTTTCGCCGGTTTCTCTGCCCAAACACCGGAAACAGGTCAACTCTCACCAAGTTGTAAGCCGGCGTTTTCCATTTATGTGGGGTTGGGTTAATCCGCCCTTTGTTAGACTGTTAATCACGGGAAAAATGGTTTTGTTACGGCAACAAAATTAGGGCTAACAAATATTTATTTTGTTGCTGCAACCAAAAAATTTCCTGCAGCAACCAAACGTTTTGTTGATATAACTAAACATTTTGTTGTTGTAACAAAATATTTTTGCTGTCCCTATTTTAACAAATGATTTTGTTGGTATCACAAAACCTTTTATACCGTGTAATTTGGACATAAGTCGCGCGCACGTCACGCGAAAAAGGAGTCACGCAAATGGTACACTGACCCAGCAAAACGTCTCTCTGTCCGTCAGTCTGTCCGTTCATAGTAAAAACAAAACACCCGTTTTAGGGAATACTATACCTGTTTTCGGTGTGAAACTAAAACGGGGCTATACGTATTTTAGTTATTTTTCAAGATAGACCTAGCTGTATTCAGTCACATCACTGTTAACAGAATTGGTTAAATTACGACGCCGCGGGTTTAACCCAAACTGTAACTTAACCTCCCTGAGCAGATGTAACATTACCTTATAACTGGGTAACCTCTTCAGGGGGAATATTACACATTTTTGTAGAATGACCCCAATTTGAAGGTAGTAAAACTTTTGTGTGGGGTTAACTATAACCTACAGACATGTTCTACTCACTGTTCTATACTCACCCGCCCCCCTGCTTGTAAAAAATAACAACTCGGGGGTTAAAGTCGCTGCGTTGTAATTTAACCCGTTCTGTTTACTGTGATCCCTAAAAAGGTCTCGGCAAGAGCTTTCCATTGATGTGGCTGAACACAAGTCTATAAAAGAACGAAAATACATACTACCTGCGTTTCAGTTTCACACACACAAGTAGGACTCCCTGCAACGGGTTGTTCGTTTTTACTGTGTTCGTCCGTCCTATTTCCTAAGGTTAAGGATAACCTGCGGACAACCTTTCCGATCGACACCAAGCCTTCTTTCTTCTTTCATGTAAGCCATGCAGCGTGTTGTTCAATGCATATTTCTGACGGAACGGTTTCCGAGATACTGTAAAGAACACCAAAACAGCTTCAAAGCGCGCAGAGACACGCGAGGAGCTATCGGTCCACGTCACGCCTGGTTTTTCTCTTCCCGAAAAGTTTTCAAGAGACAGCCCTTCGTGGAGAGGGGGCCAGCGCCCGGAAACGCCAACTCTTCAAAACAAAAATTCGACTGTCAAAGTTAAAAATGAAGAATGTCAGCAGTGCAGTTTCTAATTAGACCTTTCAGGTCTGTTTCGAGCCTCTGGCCGTCCAAACTTTTGAGCTGTCAACATTAAACGGTCTGTTTGCATGAAAGAAGTTGGCTGCAGCGCTAGAATGTCTTTTAATTTTGTTTATTTGGGCAGTTTCCCGTTGCGGAGGGGCGGGAGGGCAGGTGACGATTTCCTCGGCCGCTCTGAATTTGCCAAGGTGTTGGCTCATGGCCACCATAACGCGGTGAATTCTTTTCTTCTAAACTTAGTCAAGAACTGCGGGATATAAACCAGGCGGTGAACAAAAGTCGCTTCAAACTTGGCGATTTACGACGATTTTTCCCCCGAAACTATCTCAATTCAGGTCGTACCTCTTTTCAAACGTCACTGCGCGCCAGGTTTCTGGGTGAAATTAATAGTTGAACGCCAAATTGTGATGGGGCGGAAGTCGGAGAGGAATGATTTGCAGAATCAAGAGCGTCGTGGAAAAGGTCTCGTCATTTAAGAATAAAGACGGTTTACAGTGGAAGGTAATATCGGATGCTCACGACCATATTGCCGCAGCAGCAATATTCTACAGGGAGTACCAGCTCGCCCGGATTCCTCTAGTTCAATTTTTAAGGATGCATTATATTTCTCTTGAGGCCAACCATTTGCCGCCAATTAAGCTGCATCAGGCTTGACGACAGACGAGCACATTGATAACAAAGTGAGTCACACGGAGTCTACTAGACAACCTTACGAGGTTTGGTGTTGTCAATAATGAAAGGTTAAACAAGTAGGAGACGCAGCCTACAAAACAGATATAAATACCTTGTTTCTTGCTGGTGGACTATCTCGAGAACCCGGTATATTATCGGTGAATGTTCGCGGAAATACCTGGCCGGACACTGTACGATATTAATGGAATATTGATATCTATCAGTGTTTTCACCTGTTGGGCTAGCGCCCCAACTCGACCATTTCCTTGGATGCATCTTCTGTAGATTGTAAAGACCCGGAGTTAACGTATACCACGAGTAGCTACGCTAGCTACTCGTACGCCTAAATGTACGCCTAAACCACGACAGGCATGTTAACCCACTACCGCCCAGCGATGCCGTTCGGCGACACAAATATTTAATAAAGAGAAACTTTTCAGTTCAGTATTGTCACAATAAAAAAATACCATCCCTATGGAGACCTGAAATTTAATTATTTAGGCATTTTCCACAGCTTAAAATTGCGTATTTCAAATTTTAATGGCGAAAATCCTTTCGATTTCTCTTAAGCTAAATTTCACTCCAAATACTTTGGGCCGTCATGGATTAAACGTCAAACGAGCAATCCCTCGAATGTTTATTAGCACTACTGAGAAACCTTTTCATCTGCATTGCATTCTCATTTCGAATCCAGCTAATTTAACAACTGTTTGTTGCAAAAATATCTTTTTATTTGAATTGAAAAGTCCTTTCAGACGGTACAGGAAAGGGTGCATTTTAATGATGAGCTTTTAAAGCCCGTTAAGTAAGCGTTGACTAACGGTTCTTACAAAACATGATGAAGGTGGGTACTTTGTAGTTGAAAAGGGAAAAAGCGAAAAGGAAAACAAAAAGATTGGAACTAATTAAGTTACAGCGCGAGGCATCCGCCAATAAAAGGCACCTTTCCCGTCGGCGAGCAGAACCCATAAATCTCGCATTCGCCGCGCGGAATATCAACGAGCGGTTTTCAGGCACTGAATAGCTGGTATTGAAGCGTTAAATGAGTTTTGCTCTGTATCGAATGTTTTAGCATTTCAGAGCGTGAGCGTTAGTTTAGCCTAGGGCATGAATTCAGCCGCTGCAGACTTTTCACGGAGGAAAAGTAATGAATGCGAAATGAAAACGGAAAATATGTTTCCGCGGTACCTCAATACAACTTGTACGATGAAAAAGAAAGTTCTTTGGCCCAAGCGGTAGGAGTGTAACAACCGATTTTGCTTGCTCGATTATTAAAATAGGTTGAGGTATACATCTGTCAATGAAAACGCCACACCACATTCTATCGTTTAACCCAAAACAGCCCAAAGTATTTTGAGTGAAATTCAGCTTGAGAAAAATTGAAAGTATTTTTCCCATTAAAATATGCAATTTTAAGCTTTGGAAAATGCCTAAATAATTAAATATTAGGTTTTCAGAGGGGTTATATTTTTTCAATTGAGACAATACTGACCAAAAAAGATCATCTCAAATAAATTTTTCTATTTCCGAACAGTACCGCTGGGCGGTAGCGGGTTAAACATGCTAACGCATGTCTGACAAGCAGGGGAGTACCGTAGCCGCCTCCCATTTTCTTCAAACTTTCAGAACTTTAAGATAGTTGATGTACGAAAAGATACTCAGCCCAAAACTTGCTGCGCGAAAGCATTTTTTGGTACCTTAAAAACAGCGTTAAAATTGAACAAAAATGTCAAAAAACACGAAATATTGTCAACACCATTAAAACGGCGGGTATATATCGCAGAATCCTCAAAATTTCAACCACAGGCGCTACTTTTATGTGTTCTACAGGGAATGATTATAGGTTTTAGATTATATCGAAAAAATATATTTTTGTTCAAAATTGGACGCTATTTTTGAGGTAATAAAAATGAATTTCGGCAGCAAGTTTCGGGTTGGGGTTTCTTTCCATGCCGCTATCATGCAGTCCTGTAAATTTCAAGAAAATCTGGGGCGGACAGTTGTAGTCCGTACCCCTTAAGAGTTCAGCCCTTATAAGGGCTGCACTCTTAATTTTCGTGAGTGAACTTTCCACTTCTCCGATCGCCAGGTCGGCCGGAACGACAGCGGGCGGAGTCGCAACAAGACCTAACCTACACTCTAACTTTTTATAGGTAGCAATTTTAACATTTTGGTTCAACTTTCCGTCATCAAACCGAGCGGAGCGACAGCGGAGCGAGGCAAGAGGCGTCTAACCTAACTTTACCTATCATAACCAAGCCCCTTGCCGCTTACCAATATTAAAGTCACTTGTGCCTCGCTTCGCTATCGCTCCGCTCGGCTGCACCAAGCCTGATGCCGCTTACTTCTTGGCGGCCGATTTAGGGCCGCCGAGAAGTAAGCGGCATCAGGCTTGGCGACCATTTTATTAAATAACCTTAGGTTAAGTTAGGTTAGGTTACGTGGCTTGTGCCTCGCTCCGCTATCGCTCCGCTCGGCTTAACGTCGTAGGAGTGGAATCAAAAGGTTGAAAATGCAACCTTAAAAATTTAGAGAGCAATAAAGTTAACCCATCCCAAATAGTCGCTAATAGGGAAACGCCTCCCCCACAACATACTTTGAGTTTGACGCCCTTGGTCTCTTGGGTTTTTTCCTAATTGGAAAGCTGACGTTGGATTTTACCTCACGTTGGATTAGAAAAGATTTTTTTTATTATTTTTTACGCCAACTAGGCCTACAGCGAATTATCCTTCAAATGCAAAGTCAGCTGTGCCTTCAAGAAGGCAGAAAAAAAAAGGCCCAAGCAAGAAAGGGCGGCGCAGGGCAAGGCAAGTCGGGGCAGGTCGAAACCAGTCGAAACAAGCACAGGCGTGCTGTTGAGTTGAGACGCATCCAAAGAAGGAAGCAAGTCTTGTCCCGCTGATATCGCCTCGCCACTCGCCAGGGACAGAGATGCTCTTTTAATATTCCTTTCCGGGCAGGCGAGGCAACACAAACAAAACTCTCCCCAAAAACCCACGATTAATAAACTTCTTTACCGGCAGCGGAGAGAAGAAAAAGAGACGCCTGCGATAATGAGAGAATCTCATTCTTTTGTTGGAAATAAAGAAGTCCATTATGCTTGGACGGACGATAAAGGACGTCAGATGTGTCCCAAATTGGGGCCTTGCTCTGACAAGGATTTGACTAGAGCTCTTTCATTAATTAGGGGACACACAATTGCCAATTCAAATTAATTTCGCCATAAAGATAAGAGGTCGGGGCCGAAACATGAAAAGAATAAAAGGTTTCAAGACTTTTTCGTGTAAATGTGCTGGAATCATGTACGGTAGATTTGGTAAGAATTGGGCCTTATTCTCAGCCTGAGGCTGATTACGCGGAATTTCATTAATGTTGCCTTACTGACGCTTAACCTACAACAGCCCCAAGTATATGGAGTGAAATTTAGCAGAAGAAAAAATTGAAAGGTTTTTTTTTTTCATTACAATACGCAATTTTAAGTTGTGAAAATGCTAAAATTATTAAATTTCAGGTTTCCAAAAGGGGGATACTTATAAAATGTGACAATACTAAACTGAAAAGATCCTCTAAAATATTTTTCTCTGTTTCCGAACGGCATGGCTGGGCGGTAGTGACTAAGGCCTCCGTTCGCGATTCTTTTAAGTAAGTTGAAAAAGACCTACGGCAATGTCAAACGTCAAAGCTTAATTTTCTCTTTTTAGTTAGTTTCTCTTTTCTCCTTTTTTTTCAATTATTTTCTCTTTCCCGAGGGGGAAGTGGCACCTGGCTTGGCAACACCCGAGCGGAGAGACAGCGGAGCGCGGCACAGGGCATCCTAAGTTTACCTAACCTACGAGTTTGGATGTCGTTGATTTTCATGACGAGGTGAAAAGCCGCAAGGCTGTCTGTATATCACAGAGCAGGAAGCGGCGGGGGGCATTCGATAGCGCCAAAAACCACAAGCGCCAACGCCGCAAGCGCAAGTCCGTATCCGCCAAACGAGAAAAGTCGCAAACGCCAAAGTTCGTATAGGTTAGGTCAAGTTAGGTAAGGTTAAGTTAGGTTAGGTAAGGTTAGTATTGCAGTTAAGAATTTTAGCGTTTGCGACTTTTCTCGTTTGGCGGTTACGGATTGGCGCTTGCGGCGTTGGCGCTTGCGCGTTTCGGCGCTTATGACAGCTACCCGGAAGAGGCGACCTTTAAAACTGAAAGGGTAGAGCACAACTTTATTGAAGCACCTTTGTCGAGTGACAAGGCTGACATCAAGATGAACACCTACGCGCCATGATGCTTACAAGCGCGATGTTTTTTGAAAAAGTCTCCACCTTCTTTGCCTTTGAGGCCCCGTTGTGCTCGCGGGTGGGGAGGGGCGGGGGCGGGTCGCCGCCTGCTAGAAAAACACACAACTTGAAAGAGGGAAGAGGAAGCAAACACAAATGCTCATTTGGAGCACGCTCCGGCATGCATAATTCGCCCACTTTCCCCCAACAAGGTCAAATTGTTGACAGCTGACGATAGTCTACTACCCCTTCTTACTCACATCAATTTTTCCAAACAAGCTCGTTTAAGGAGTTTCCTAAACTAATTTTGGCCGCTGAAGACGTTAGCTCGCTCGGGCTTAATATGGATATGCATCACAATGCTCCAATTTCACACCCTGCCGCAGCCTCACATCTTCTGAAGATGCACCATACCTACCTGGGGACATTTCTGTTAACCCATAACAGTCCGACGTATTTGGAGTAAAATTTGGTATAAGAAAAATTAGAATGATTTTTTTCCGTTAAAATACGCTATATCAAGCTTTGAACGATGCCTAAATTATTAAATTTCAAGTTTCCCGGGGGTATTATTTTTTTAAAATTGTGACTATACTGAACTTAGAAGGTCCTTTTCTGTTTCCGAACGGCATCGCTGGGCGGTGGTGGGTGAAGCATAGGCCCCCTCTCATCACTCCACCGAATCGACTTTACTAAACTAAAAAGCACCGAACAGCACTCTAAATCTGAAACAGTGAAAGTCGCCGGGTTCAGTGAAAATTCAAACTGTTTCCCCTACAAAATTGCTCCACTGGATGAAATCAGTGGAGCCACTTTGTAGGGGAAATAGTGACTTTTCACAGTTTCAGATTTAGAGTGAATGACCGTACTTTCCCGATAGATTCAAACAGGATACGAAAAATTCTCAATACAGTATTTGACAATCCTTTTAAATAACTGATTGTGAGAGAAAAAGAGGGATAGCACCACATCGAACAGACCATCCCCACCTCGTCCCCAACGAAAGAAAACAAAAATTAACAACAAACGCTCTAAGAGATTAGGTTGGGTATTAACACAACGTAAAACAGACAGGCTGGAACGAAGGAAATACAAGTGAAAAATTGTGGGAAATGGGTGTATTTAGTTCATATACTTACTCGTCCACTATTTTAGGTGTTGTGTGAACAACAAAAAAAACAATCTACTATTTGGCTATCACTTTGTGGTATTTCAGTACCTAGTGACCAACATCTCAATCGAGCACCGTTGGCGAAATGTGATAGGCAACCTTCAATACATTCCTGCGCGGCTTGTTGCGCGACAAAAAATTCGACGGCTTACGCGACTCACCCTGTACAGTATTTTTTTCTATACAAAGACGAAGCTAAGCTGCTGAGCGGGTCAAACAGAATTAACTGGACGAAACTGAAAGAAGAAATTCATAAATCAAATTGATTAATGATGGTGAGCATCTTCTTTTGAGGCTATCAAGCGACCCTATCCGCACTCTGCGAGCTGATTCCACAGATAATTACAAAATGGAATCCGCCATACAAACTCGCGAGATGTACAGTACAAGACAGATTCCTTACGTCTTTCCGGAAGTCAGCTAAGCGACCTACGAGATGCACAAAAGTTCGACGCCCAACAAGGTCCTAACTAACCTCATCTTCCCTAACCTCACCGCACTGATCCTAAACTCTTTACGTTAACTTAAAAAACGATCAACAAACGTGTAAAAAAAATGGGGCCGTAGACGACCTAATACTTTCATGTTCGTTTTGATATGGGAAGCAAGAACGTCCAGGAATCGACACTACACTGCAAAAATTTTATCTGAAATTCAGATGCAACAAAAGTCAAATCAATGATCTGAAAAGAATTTCAGACCAAATTGCTCACTTTCAGACATTTTTTTAAAAAAATTATAAAGTGCTGATCTCAAGAACGATATAATTGAAATTCAGTTTTTTTTTTTCAAACAAGTCATTTGACTTTTGTTGCATCTGAATTAAGATTCTATTTTAACAGAGTACCTGCCCCTTATCACCACATTATAAATTTGGGTTGGATAGCTCGTTGTTGTATGCCTAATCCTTCCCTAAGAATGTCACTGTCAACCTAACAAAGACGTATTTGACGCCACTAATTATGGGACAGACTTTTGCAATGTACCTCCGAACAAACCAGCTCCCAAAAGCAAATGACCAAAACGGATCATAATCGAAGACGGGTACTTTCAACAACCCGTGATTTCGCTGCTAAAACCTATTTTACTGATCGAACGATTCTTCAGTGCTAAGCATGCGATTGTGATGTTAAATTGAAAAAAATTGAACTACTCCATGTTCTTATTGTTTCACTTCGAGGTCTGTCTAGAAGAGAGTGTATTTTTCGATGTGTATTTTCTGAAGTATACATCACAAAATATACTTGTTAAAACCTGAATGAAAAACCGATCAATTATAATATTTCGGAGTGAATAAACTTGAATTTCAGAGCCTAAAACTGCAAGAGTTTTTTTTTCTAGATTCCGAATTCAGGAACTGGACTTTCTTTAGGCAACAGGAATATAAAATATTTACTTAGAATTCCAATGCCTGATCAGTCAGTTTTGTAATTTTTAATATTATTTTTTTTTTCAATAATGTAGCGAATAATGGTTCCAAAAATTAAGTATCGGCGCCAATGCAAGTTACCTTGCGGAATCGACAGAAATAATTTGCTGTCCGTGGGAATCTTCTGCACATGCAGATGATGTGTATAAAGTATTCGTTCAGAATAATGCGGTGTTCCTTTGGAATGCCCCCACTAGGATGGTTCTTTTAGGGGGCCTACACACACACAGTTATGGGTCTCTTATGATTTCTTGGTTTAAAAGGGATTACGTGTAAGAGCCGACGTCTCGCCCAGCGGGATCGCAGCCCTGTGCTAAGTCTGGAAACGTAATCCATAACAAACAAAAATGCGATAAGACACACCGAAATTATCATTTACGCAACACATCTTAGGGAGGACAAACCATTTGTGGGACACGAAAGAATACTTTGCGTAAGCAAGTATGGAATGCTAATTTTCTTATTGGTTAGAAAAGAAAAAAATCAGCTTTTAAACACAAACGCGGCTGAGTGACTGGAAATTCTCGACCAAAAGTACTCAAGCAAGGGAACTTTTCCAAACATAAAAGTATTAGGTACACCCCCCCCCCCAACTTTACCTTGTCGTCCTGATCTAGTTCCGCTGAACTTTAACTAGCCTTGCCAATCTAACTGAACCTCCGAAGCCACACTTTCACTTACTTGTTAGCCCAGCTAAACCATATACTTGCGTGACATGAGGTAGCCTATAGTAACATAGCTTAAGCTAACCGTAACCGTCATCCGACCTCAACCAAACTTATCCTCACCAAATTCATCTTACTAACAGTATGATCTTCTCACTCAAAGTAAACATTAACGGAAAAAAACAGCGTTAGTTAAGTTCACTAAACATCAGTTAAAAAAAAAGACAGCCAACTCGGCCAGCAAATGTTACTGTAATAGTATTGTAACGGTAACGTTTACGTAGCAGAAACCTGTTAGCGTACTAGCCAAGTTTGGCTGTCGCACCTTTTAGCTATTTTTACTAATTTTTAGTAAACTTCACTTACGCAGTTTTCTCCGTGTTAGCCCATAACAGCCCAAAGTATTTGGAGTGATATTTAGATTCACAGAAATTGGAAGGATTTTTTCCACTAACACTCTACTTTGAAAGCTTTGAAAAATACCTAAATTAATAAATTTAAGTTTCCAGGGGGATGATATTTTTTAAATTGTGACAATACTGAACTAAAGAGATCCTCTAAAAGAAAGTATTTTTTTTTCTGTTTCCGAACGCCATTGCTGGGCGGTAGTGTGCTAATATCGGTGGCTGAGTGCAGGGACTGTCGCTATCGAGATCGCACCACAGTGTACGGTCGTTATCCCTACGCTTATACACAGGGGTAACCACTCTACACAGAGGCACGATTCCGATATCAACTGTCCTGCACTCAGCCACCGATATATGCAACTAAGACTTTGTTTTACTTAACCTAATATCTAACCTGGCCTTATTTTATCCAACTTTACCTCGTTATATAATATTACCTTCCCATCAACGATACCTAAAACCTACACGTCTCAAACGATCACGTTTTCAGTTGTCTGAAAAAGGGAACTTTCCAGGCGGCCGCGTTGACTAGGAATCTGAAAAATATGATGCGAGAATCTGAGCCAGTTTCCGAAGGGGTATATATTCTTTGACGCGGCGGCGCGGCGGCACGGCACACGGAATCCTTTGAAAGAATCTGGATCCGACCAGGTCGACCTTTTCCAACCGAAAATAGTTCCGCGCAGACGAACTTCTGCGCGAAGAACTATTTCCGGTTGAAAAAAGCCGCGTCCAGCCTCACAAAGAGGGGCAGACACTAGCACGAATTAAAATTGAAACTCCACACAAGTCGCGTTCCATGCGTCGCATCAAATGGGTGGCCAAAACGGTGGAGGGGGAGTGGTTACATTGACGATACTTGAATCGGTGGAAATCAACTGATTTTCAGAATATGTCCACTAAATTTCAATCAAAACCGATCCAATACAGATAATCAGTGGTTCGAACTTGGCTGAGAATCAGTAAAATGATTTCCATAGACTGATTCGTCTTAAGAGTTTAGGTAAACTTCCGTAACTTTGGAACGAAACGAGACGCACGACAAAAAAGCTATAATCCAATTCATAGATCTCTAAAAGGTCTAACGGTTTTACGTCGTGCTTTTCTTACGTATATTTCTCCGTTTTAAAGTTACGGAGGTGCAAAAAAATTGGAGCGCGCAATACTTTTTTGACTGCTAGTACCTACATAAAAAGAAGCATGGCAGCAGAAGATTAAACAAATGTGCTCCCTATTTTTTCGGTTCGTAATAATCCGCCTAGTCAAATTTTTCGCAGTGGACGACTTTTTTCAACAAAATCTGCTTACTGGCCATTTTCGCTCAAAAATATCCACCCCAATAAACGACGAATTTCGCTTATTTGAGCACTAACAGTAATCATAACAATTCAATATACGTATTAGTACGTTAACAATGTCGTTAAAACAATTTTAAGAACGTTGAGCAATTTAATACACAGTTGATGTAAAAGAGAATCTTCAATTCAGATGCAACAACAGTTAAATCACTGATCTGAAATGAATTTCACTGCAATAATTCACCGAAATTCAGACAACGGTTTCCATTTCTATAAGGTGCTTATTTTAGGAACGATAACTGAAATTCAGTGAATATTTGGACTGTAATTTTTTCAGTCACGAGGCTTGGCGGACTTTGATCAGGTTACCTCGAGTTAACCTAAGCTACGTGCTTTGCTCCGCTGTCGCTTAGCTTGGCTTCGAAAGGTGGAGCACAAGGTCGAATGTGCGACCTTTCAAAATGACTTGGTAGGCTTTTTGAGAACAATTTCCAGACGTTACTTCATTTTGTGCATTTTGGGTTCAAAATAACGCTATCGCAGATTTAGTTGAGTTGTCGATCAGCAGAATGAAAACACGATTTGTCTTTTCCATAAACCTTGCAAAATGTGGGGCATATCGTTCCCCGGGCGAGCTGGCGCTGCGCACTCGCCCACATATTTTATAAGGCGCTCCCTCCAACACTCTTGAACGCACTGCGACAAAAAGGTTCCAAACTCCGGAGAAAAAAAAATAAAAATACCTACACATGAACAAGATCGTTTCCGATCGATAATTTTTTAATATATGCCGCGTAGTTACGGGCCTGGCAGTAGAGAGCATCATAGGGAGAGATGCGACAACGTATTACCGCGGTGTACGCTGATTCGTGGGATGCATGTCCAGTGTTGGAACACCACAGTGTTGAACCAATTTTGAAAAAAAAAAGTTTTATGCAATACCTCAATCATTTAAGGCCTTGGCTTTTAAGCACATCAAAAGCCTATTTCAGAAAGATATTCATTTCTTACGACTATCCATAAGCATTAAAAGCCTATCCACTTACAAAGCTCGCGCCTTTTTAAAATCTGCCAAAAAAGACCGTTAATAATAACTTACTGAAAGTTTAAATTTTGAAGAATTTTGACAGGTTGTCTTTAGCAACACCTGTCTCATTTGGAGACCGTGTTCTTTTGGAGACTACTACTCTAGCGTATCCATTCAAACGCCCAGCGATTTTCACCGCCTTCCTATTTATAACGACCGCCTACTTAACAACTTTCCTCTGTCAAAAGACTATCTTTATCGAAGCACTTACCCCCCATTCAAGTATTGTTGCATTCGCTTTCATTAACAGGACCCTTGAAAGCTAATTTATCAAACGCGCGGCCTAAAGAGATGGTATTGAAGAGCGCCTCGTTAACACTTCACACGATAGTGTTTTCCTTATTAGCCGTCGCAGCGAAATACAAACAGCGGGCGAGATTGACACGGGCGCGCCATCTAGCGGCGAGCGCAGCAAGCTCGCGCGCCGGTCCCGCCGTCGTGTGGCGCCACCTAGCGGCCGCGCGACGCACCACGCCATTCCACCACGTGGATGGGATGTTCGGGGGTTCCGGCTGGCTCCGCTTGGCTCCGACGCAAAAGAGAGAGAGAGAGAACGAGTGTCGCAGCCCCTCGCAGCCACATTGTAGCCTAGCAGGCGGGCAATTACTTGTTGAGATTGTCGATAGGAAAGCACGGCCGGACGTGCAAACAAATCACAATTCCAAGTATCGTCATCGAACGAGAAGTACACATGAGAAAAGGGCGCAGGACACGAGGGCTTTGTGTACACAAAACAAACTATGCATCTGCGGATGAATGTTTCCACGCTAAAAAGGGAATACTCTGTTCATTTTAGAGGTAGACTTTTCCACCTCTAGTATTTCATCTTTGATATTTATTCTGTACAATCATCAAGCAGAATTATGGATTCAGTGAATGTGGATTACGGACATTCTAAGCTTGCAGACGATCCGCAATTAAGTCTCTTTGGCTGAGAAGCCGAGCAAATTGGTGGGCCTTGCCTGTCCTCCTTACTTGAAAGTTTCCAAGAAACACAGCCAAATGAAAGCTTGCCGGCCGAGCTCAAGGCTCGCACAGGCCTCTCGCTGCATAATGACGCCGATTAACCGGTATCTGTAAACTAGTCAAGGCAAGAGGGGTTCCCGTTACATGTTCAAATTCAATAATAAAAATTAGACTAAGGGACATTATCAAGATATCGTTTATTTTTAACGCTCTTGCGCGAAATTAAAAGCATCCAAGTCATGACTAAGTATTGGAAAATAAAGATTTCAAAAACTTTGTATGCTATGTACGTCGACAAAGGAAACATGCATAAAGGATTTTCCCATTTTATTACAAATTTTCCAACAAACCTTGCCCAAGTCAAAAGTAATACTTGCACCACGCAAGCAAAAAAAAAATGCAAGCATCACAGACATGCTCTTTAGCTGAGATGAAACATCACCCCCTATACCAAGTTCTGCTTGCTCTCCACAGAAAATGGCGGTTTGCGGAGTTCCCTAATATCACTTCGACAAGAGAAATTTGTTTTTCTTCTCGTGAGATCGATAGCATCAATAGTGCGATGACGTGGTTATTGGATCGCCGCTCGGACACTTTCCAAGTGTACACCTCGTCGAGAGCACGTAACACAGGCAAGTTATCGGTCTCGCACTAATTACCACTAACCTAGGAACGACAGTGGATAGCATGTTACTGTACTATTGCGGACGGAGATAATGGAGCACTGGTGTCAGTCCGACCAGCCGGCTGACTGCTCGGCTGGCTCAAAACAAGACGGGGTAGTTTTCAGTCGGAGGGTCAGGGACGGTGGAGGAAAAGATTCCCTGGTTCTCCGGTTTAGAAGGCCAGTGCCTTCAGCCTCCCGGGGCTGCGTATTGCCCGCTGCCAACCTGCCGAACCTCGCCGCTCCGCAGCCCGGCACGGTCCGGCCGGGTTACCGTCCGCGAGAGAACGCCTTATTCGCCCGACGGATGTAGCGCCTCACTTCAACGCGGCTGTGATCTCAAAATCGACATACGTTCGTTAAAATTATGAGCATCGTGAGTGAATGAATCTTTGACCACACCATCCAGTAGGCTTGCAGAGCGGTGTACAGTGAACCGCATAAGTCGTGACCCCCCCTTGACCATTAAATGGCTTGTAGCTCTCAAACACTACGTGATACAGTAATCGTGCCGTGAACAATATTGTACATCTCGACGAGACGTACA
>Ga0058701_10001644_pt1 | contig 16154 bp, 8 predicted proteins | sample AgamicOrMae_FD_97039 | JGI IMG/M metagenome (GOLD analysis project Ga0058701, IMG submission 97039) | Agave microbial communities from Guanajuato, Mexico - Or.Ma.e | ecosystem: Host-associated > Plants > Phyllosphere > Phylloplane/Leaf | place: Guanajuato, Mexico | collected 2012-06-04
TTACTCCATAGCAATCAATTTTTAACGGCTTTGATTTTTGTTTGTACAGCACATGCGAAAACTTAAGTTCTGATTTACTGAATCTCCGCACTGAAAATGAGCAGCTCGTTGCACGAGTTGACGAACTGACTAAGCGGTCAGCACAGCTACAAAATGAAAACGACAAACTGCGAGCTCAGAACGCAGCCTGGTGAGTTTAATATTGAGCATTTCTCTTCCGTTTCGTTGGATATTAGGAGGGTTATTTCTAAACTTGTTATCTCGATAGCTGTGAGTCCTTGACGAGATTGCGCAGCGAGTCCGAACGGTTGAGAGCGGAGGTGGAAAAACTGGGCAATGCCAAAGGACAGCTGTCCTCACAAGTTGATGAGCTTTCTCGCCAGTGTTCGGGAGCCTATAGCGAAATCGGCCTGCTGCGCGCCCAGAACGCAGCTTGCTATGTTTCCTTCATATCGCCTCGCCTGTGATGTCACACTCGAAATTAGAAAGAAATAATATCGTTACCTCGTGTGTTCCATGTGTCTTCGATATGATACGTGTATTGAGCCGCGGAGCGAGGCTCGACACACGTAACTTAACCCAAGCTAAATCTAGCCTCCACGCATTTATGTCGTAATCCTCATGAAGTAATGAAAGATATAACGAGGGTGGAACACAAGAGGTAATAACATTCCACGTTTTAAATTAAGTGTTTTTGCATGAACATTTGAAAACTAAGATGCTAATTTCGTCTGCGTGTTGTAATCGCTATTTAGTGTTTTGTCCTGCTCGGGCTTGTCCCACTAGGACTCATTAACATTTTTTTTTTTTTTTAAATATACTCTACAACTGTAGAGCTGAGTGTCGGAAAATTTGTTTCCACAGCCAGTGCGAAAGCTTAAGGACTGACAACGTGAATCTACATGGCGAGAATGGAGAGCTGGAGGTGCAGGTTGATGAGCTTACCCGTCAGTTGTCAAGGATCGAAAATGAAAACGGGCAATTGCGAGCTCTGAACGCAACATGGTGAGATACACTCATTTTACAAGTACTTTAATAATTTGGTAATTTTCTTAACATAGTGTCTGTAACACCGAGTTTCTTAACGAGTAAATCTACTTCGTCAGCCAATGCAAACGCCAACCAAGTGGGAAATCTTGGTAATGACCAAAGACCACTTTCCTCACGAATTGATGAGGTTTAAAAAGCATTTGACCAGTATTTTGTTTCTCACCGACGTTTAGCCAAACGAAATGTTACGTTATAGTAGCAGTGACTTTGTTTGGACTGTTTTCACAGCAAATGCGAAGACTTGAAAGCCGACAACCTAAAACTTCAAGCTGAAATTAATGAACGGATGCTACGAGTGGATGAGCTGACGCACCTGTGGTCAGTGTCAGAAAGCGAAGTTTCTCAATTACGTGCACAGACATCGAAGTGGTAAGCTTCTTAGATTCCGATTCTGTTCTTGTAGCTGAGCTTGCATCAACATCACTGGAAAGTCCGAATGTAGATGTTCACCTCTTGTGTTCCAATCTAGTTTTTGTTACTTGATGAGGATTAGCGACGTACGAACGCGTGCGTCAGGCAAAGTTGACCGAGGTCATGTTAACTATGGTCGCGAGTCTTACGCCTCGCTTCGTTTGGCTGTCATTTAACCTGTGGCGCTTACCTCTGGACTGCAGTTATTGCCAGGCTTGGCGAAAGGTGGAACATGAGAGGTGCACAATCCCTCCTCACAAATTTACGGTGATGGGGAATGATATCCTTCCTCGTGAGCGCGTTTCTTTGAATTGGAATTTGGTGTGTACAGCGAATGCGTTCCCCTAAGAGCTGAAATGGAAAATCTCCGCTTTGAGAATGGTCAGCTCAAGTCAGAAGTAAGCGAGCTTACCAGCCAGGTGGCGAGAGGAGTCGGCGCCTCTGAACAGTTGCAGGCTCACAACTGGTGAGTTTGTCTTAATCAGGTTTGGCAATTTAGGACAGAATTTGATGGCGACGAACTTTGTGTTTGCAGCGATTGCGAAGGCATGCGAACGGGAAAGGAGAATCTGAACATTAGGAATGAACATTTGATGTTGCAAGTCGATGAGCTGAAGAACCTTCTGTCGGAGGCGTATCAGAAGAACGACTGTTTACGGGCCCAGAGCGCAAGCTGGTAAGTTGGGTCTACTTGCGCATGTTTAGCGCCATTATTCGAAAGAGCGCTCTCACTACCGAACCGACTAGTACAGTATAAATTTCAAAGGTGGTATTATCTTGATATTCTGTTGCACCCTGACATCGACATCACAAGGGTTAACCACGTCTGACTGAAGGAACTTTTTTTTGTTTGTGCAGCCAATGCGACCATCTGACAAGTGCGATTGCAGATCTACAAGCTGACAAGAGGCACCTGTTGTCACGAATTGATGAGCTTGCGGGTCTGTTGTCCGAAGCACAGGTCGAAGTTGTCAAATCACGAGCCAGAAGGCCTGGCTGGTAAGTTTACACCATCCATTTCTTCATTTTGTTTCATTGATGGAGAGTGGTAGTGGCTTGACTGACCTTCCAAACCCACAAAAAAAGATCGAGCGGAAAACTCCTCGTTTCCTTTTGTGCTAGCATGAGGTTAAGGTTGAAAAGAAAGTTGCACTTCTTTGGTTCTTGTGACTCCTCTTCCTTATTGGCACGGATTTCAAACAATATTATTTGTTGGCTTTCAGTTTTTGAGTAATTTTTTAAAAAATATTTCCCTGCTCGGGATGGTAAATTGCGACGAAGCTGTTGTTTTGTTGGTCTTGAACGATGCACGGATGCTTATGACTTTGCTTTTCACTTGGCACTGGCAATTTCCCTTGCAGGCACCTCACCCTGCGGAACGCCTTCTTCGTAGCTAGTTTCCCTTTAGTTTACGGATATCTGATTTTGTGGGCAGTTGTTGTTTTACTGCAGCCGTATCTTGATATTAGACTCTTGCTTAGGAACCGGCCCTGGTTTGTTTCGGTTGGTGACGGAGCACTCAAACCACCGCCTGTATGACCCGAAAACCCTTCTTAATCCACATCCCAGTGATAACGTTAATATGTTGTACCTGCTTTAATTGTAATTGGTGTTCCGTTCTTCGGTTGTCAATCTAGTCAATCTCAAGTCAGTTTTATTTCCAAAGAAAATTAAGTTCAAAGATAATTTTTGGTTCTTGTATGATAAATACTGTACCATAACGTGCCTCTTAATAAACAGTGTCGTCAAGTTCTCAAAAATTTTCCATTACATTTTTCGAGAACTGTTGACTTTATCTTGTTAAGAGTTTAAAGTGAGAATTGACTAGGCCTAGGCGAGTATTATAAGATCTGCTATTCTTTTTTGTACATTAACGATGTCCAGTATCGTTTAATGTTTGGTAGCCTGATATAAAAGAGGAAAGTTTTAAGTTTATTTCCAAGTCACTTGTGAGATGTGGTCCAAAGTTTTTTGAATATTTTTGTACCTGTTGTTTAGCTGTAAGAAGTTTTCGAAAGTTTGATTTGATCTGTGCCGGAACTGGTCACGTAGCTGTTTGTGAGGTGGGAAAAATAAAATATTTTTTAACGACGAAAGTGTGTTTATTTCCCCATGCTTTTTAAGACTGCTAGTGCTGAATGCTTTCTAAGCTCGTTCTAAACCCATTCGAGCGAGACGATGGCAAGGTTACCTCTTCAATTACACAACCAAATGAAAATTAATTTACAATGAATGGCTAGATTAAGATTTTGTATTTGGTACCTTAACATTTTTTTTTGTATTTGGAGCTTATGAGATCAAGCTAGGTTATTTCTATTCACAGGGAATGGATGTGTGCTCAAGTGTCCACAAGTTGTGCAAGGAAGATAGAGGCAGTATGTTTATACTGGCAAAACTTTTTCAGATAATAAAAATGTATCCAGTAAAAAAAAAAAAATACCAACAAAAAATTGTACAATTAAAAAAACATAACAAATGTAATTTGTTCCTTAAAAATCCGGAGTAACTTCTTAGGTTACACATTACGTCACTAGGGAACTTAAGTGACAAAGAAATTATTTATTTATGGTGTCAGTAAGAAGTCAAGTCATTCAAATTATTTAGGGGAGACACCTGTTATCAAAGGGCTTTAGGGCACTAAGTTTGTGGGCTCATATCTCTGCAACAAGTCATCATAATGCAAAAGTAAAACCAGCTCCGGATTCCTTGGTCTCTTCTCACAATTTTAGACCTATTAAAACATTTTTAATTTTGTTGCCTACCCCTGCAAGGGTAATAAACCGTAGGGGGATGGCAGGAATGTTAAGGCAGTACGCACAGGATTTCTAAGTTATGAAAAAAAATTTGAAACAATTCAATTTTTTTCTGATGTATGATGATGTTACCTAGACAATTTCAGTTGGAATTTTGATAATTTTGCCCCAAAATGTAAAAAAAAATATTTTTAAGTTGATGTACCAAATTAACCTCAAAATATGACATTAAAATTCACATTATCAGGAAAATAAACAAAATTGGGAAATCCCAACAGACAAGTTCTTAGTGCTGACAATGTTACCTGCAAATTTCATAACTTTTCCTCTTGCCATAGCTGAGAAATCTTGCGCATAGACTGAGAAAACACTAAATGGAGAAAAACTGCACTAAAGTTAACACTTTATTTTAAGATTTGAAACACTTTTGAGCAGTTAGAAACCTCCAGCTAGGTAGGCTGGCTCATCCTCTTCATGACCTTCCATTGCTGCCCTCCTTCTAGCCACCCTAGCTTCCTTTGAAGCTGCAAGAGTGGCTTTTCCTGCTGCAGTCAGGCTTCTCTTGTTTTCCCCGCCATGTCATCCTCTTTTCTGCCATTTCCCATCACCGCTGGCTGCTATATCTCTGCTTCCTGTGACTTCCAGTTCCTCCTTGACTACAGCTAACATTGAAGTTTCTGCCTCATGTTTGATAGCTCCACAAACAGCTTGTAATAAAATAAATAACTATGCAAATTTTACTCAAAATAAAGTAACTCATGAAATGTCTGTGATAAAACACTTTGGTTAAACTTTGATAACTGGACAGAGCCAAAGGAGGGGGCAAGTCGAATTTTTTTTAAAAATTTATATTATAGCATACTCTAGGGGTCTTTACAGACCCAATAATGGGTATCCATAAACTGTCATAAAAATCATTGTACTTCCACAGCAGGTCCGCTGCTTCAAAGGCAAATAATAAACAAAGCATTCACAAGGGCAAATATTAAACAAAATTGTTGCCAGAAATTTCTAAACACCAGCTAGCCCTAGGCCACATGCTCTCCCTGCATAGTACAGTCTTGTGTTTAGTTGAAATTTTTTGGGTGCTATTGATGAGCAGTTGTGAAAGTATATTCGGAGTCACAATTAGTGCACTGGATGGTGAATATACTTTTTTGACCACGGAAACATTTTTCAAAGATCTGAATCTTTCCCGAGCACAGTTTGCACACTGCAAAGGCACTAATACTATCAAAGATTGAGACTATGTCAACTATTCTATGACCATTCCATTCGGCTCTTTTCTCCGAAATGTTCACTTCTTCCGACGAGAGTTTGGGTTTCGAGGCACTTTCCATTTCCGAGGGTTGAGTCGGTGGATGAGAGGGCCCCGGTGAGCTATCACGGCTATTACCAGCAGCCCGAAGCAGTCTCAGGGCCTGATGATGAAATGCAACACAAACACAGAAACATAAGTTTAAATAAACAATTCTAACCTGCATTCTAGAGGTTACACAATAATTACTTACAAGACGTCTCGCAACTCCTGCGTGAGCTGGAGGTGGTCTTTTTTTTGCTGGCCGTTTTCCAGATTTCGCTCCAGGCTTATTTATTTGACCCATTGTTATTATTGATTCAAGATAAATACGATAAAAACAATAGCAAAACTACGAAGCGAAACATGTAAACAACAAACCACGGTGCAGTGCCTCCCAAGTTTTCGGTAAGGCGGAGTCACTGCCTTTCAGAGCTCGTTCGAGTGCGAAGTGCGAAACTGTGCGCCGCTGTGCGCAGACCATAGAGGAGTTACATGACTCTCACACCTTCCTTGGACGCGCGAAATTCAAATAGAACGCCTGAAAAACGCGCTACACCTAATCAAAACGGCAATAGTTAAGCGAGTGTTACTCATTTTAGGCAAATTTCCACTGTTGCCGTAAAGTTAAAAAAAATTAACCACTTTCTAGCCGTTTTTGACCATTATGGTGGCACTTTAGCGCAAGTTTAGGGTTTACAGAAGGCAAAACAAGATTAAAAAAATCGATTTTTTCGTTTTTGATTTTTAACAGGTGTCTCTTCTTAAGGGCTCTAGTAAAAAAATTGTATTGGGCTTGTGCCCGATGCCAAGGCGGCCCTGATGTTCGTACATTTACGAGTACTCTACATTTACTGGTCAGAGAGGAACCTCTTATTTATGGTACGGCGGACCTGATATTTTTATTTCCATTAAAACGCAGCTCTCTGAACGATTTAGGTCATGCTTGAATCGTTAGTTTTATGAGTGATCGTCCTTTAGACATTTATGGTCGTACAATGCTTCACAAGGTAGCTTCCCTTTTGATAAACTTAATACATTCCTCCATGCTTAATAGAAAAGACCATGTTAGCTTTTATCGCCTGGAGTTAGGGAATAAGGGTACAGTGCTTTAATATGTATATATTTATATGAGGGCGCAAGTTTCTCTTGATTCAAGCGTCAGAAAATCCACTTTTTAAAGTTTTGGTCTATTTTTTTTAAATGCAGGATATTATCACCTTGTCTGCCTCTCTTTTCGAGTTTTAAAAGTTTTATTTTGTAAGGCGATTTTGCGTTGACGTAAAAGCGCATCTTTTGAAAATATGCGCCAAAAAGAAAAAGATTCTTGGATAAAGTATATACCCGACACGAATTTCCTGTTTGTAACTCTTCATCCGTCAAGGATCAAGGTGGCCATGGAGTCATAAAGAAGCCATAAAGCAAAGAATGCGATTCGGTTGCTACGAATTGTGAAGTGTTTTACCAAATTTCTGGAAGCGTTCTTTTTTTAGCACATTGTTCTGAATGGAAAGATGCTTTGATAGCGTTGACTGTTTCCATCCTTTTTAATATGGACATGGCTACGAGAGAAGGTTGGTTTCAGCTAACTAACCTCGTGCAGACCCCAACTTGGTGTTTACCTCAATGTGTCCACGAATTGACAAGGATTTGAAGTTAGTTTAGTGTATCTTACACCTTCGTGCGCTTCTAATTTTATCCCCGAGTACGATTGTTTTCTCGTTGAAGCCCCAAGATTTGTTTAATTGCATGTGAGGTCCCTCATAGTCTTAATCGTTCTCAACACGCCGAACGTCTCATGTCGTGTTCCCTAACTCTGTACTGGGGTGAAAATTGTGTTCTGAATGTATTAATTACCGAAATCAAGTGGGTTTGTTTCTCATTCCTGCGATTGCTGCTGTCAAATCAGTATGTATTGTTGCTTACTGAGTCTGCTCACTTTCTTTGAAGACATCTCAGACTCTTAACTTGCTATTCCTCAGTTTTTTCTTCCTTCAAGGAGTACTGTATTAAACTGCAAATTTAATATTTGAGGTGGCATAGTTACCCACTCTGTATTGCTAGGTATAGTTCAGTTGTAAGGTAGTAGTATTTTGCTCTTGTTCTGTGGGAGAAGTTTCATTGTTATTCTTTCCATTTTTTATAGTCTCATTGAAGTTAAAGTGTCTGTGTGAATTGTAGCCGTGGAAATATTACTGAGTATTTTTTTTTTTTTTTTTTTTGCAATGGTGGATTGTCTTTTTTTTTTTTTAAAATATTTTTTTATTTTTTTTTGTTTTTTCAACATCAAAATTTTGAAGTCCTGACTGGAACTTGGTTTTCTTAGTGATCCCAGTCAATCTCTAATTATATTGTTTCCTCCTTTTGTAGGTATCCTGCAGAAGTATTGTTTCCTCTTCAAGTGCTCTAATTATTTCAAACATTGACGTTTCTCACCTATTCTGTGTTTTTATTTTGCAGATCTAGGCTTAGTTTGGATGGGCACTGGTGATGTACTTATGCAACCAGATACAAGTGACCATATCTTCAGCCAACAAAATGAAAATCCATTTTACGGTGATGGTGTCCAAGGACTACAGTCACTGGAAGACATGAGGCAGCCATTGGTAATTTCTTCAGACTTAGTCATTTGCCGCAATAATTTTTTTTTAAGGCAATGTATAATTTTAACTGCGTACCAAGGAAACCTGATGTACCTGGATCTAATAAATATATTTCTTTTTATTCCATTTTTTAAAATTTAACTTGATTATGCTCACATTAGTTTGAATCATTTTTACCAATGAGAGGATGCTACATTCACTGCTGCTATTTCATTAAAAACATCATTTATGTTTTACTTACAGGGCATGGATGGATTCACAGTGCTGGATGAATTAGAACCCTATTGTGAAGATTCTCCAAGGTATTTGACTACAACAGCCACGCAGACAGCTCAGCTTCCAGGAACCCGAAAGATTAGGCCTATCAAGCATCCTGGTTTAAAGCTTAAGACGCCAATCGCTTATCAAGGGGACACAGACCCAAGTGTTATTCCTATTGAACGAGATGGAATGGGTAAGCAAATCCAAAGGATGCTACAAAATTGCTTGTAAAAGAACACATAAAATCTCAATGATTCATTTTGTGCTTTAGATTTCTCTTTTGGTTTGTCTTACTGAATATACACATCTTTTGATGAAATTCAGAAAATATTCTTACAAGGTAATTCGACGACAAAACGAAACTGAATTTTAGCTAACCTTTTTTCACTCGAGCGTGTTATCGTGTTAGTGACGTGTCAGAATGAAGAGTAATTGTGTTTTGTGTTGTCGGCAGCGGTGTGCCAGAAGTGTGGTGCGATAGGAGTGAAGCACGCGTTTTACACGAAGGAGCGGCGCTTTTGCAGCCGAGCGTGCGCCAAGGGAAGCGGGGAAGCGGCCGGGGAGAACAGCAACGAGGCGACAGCCCTGAAGGTGCAGCAACAGTCCCAAGCCCAGTTGCCCTCCATGCAAACTCCGAACCTGATGCAGCCTCGCATTCCCGCCCAAATCCATCCCCAGATGCAAGCGCAGATGCAGCCCCAGATGCAAGCTCAGTTGCAGCCCCAAATGCAGCCTCAAATGCAAGCTCAACTGCACTCGCAGATGCAGATGCAAGCGCAGATGCAGCCTCAGATGCAAAGCCAGATTCAGCAAATGCAAGGGCAACTGCAGCCTCAGATGGGCGGCCAGATGCAGGCGCAACTCGTTCCCCAAATGCAACCTTCCCCAATGCATCTGCAGCAACAAATGCAGCAACCTTTACAACCTCAGATTCAGTCAATACCCATGCAGTCCCAGGTTCCAATGCAAATGCAACCCATAATGCATACCCAGTTACAACCGCAAATGCAGCAGACTCAGATGCATATGCAACCGCAGATGCAGATGCAACACATGCAAATGCAGCCTCATATGCAAATGCATCAGCAAATGCATATCCAGCCGCAGATGCAAATTCAAATGCAACCCGCTCAGATCCCCATGCAAAATCAGGGGCAGATGCAGCCCCTTGTGCAGTCTGAAGTACAGAAAGGATGGTGTACAGTAAGTCAAAGCCATCATTTACTTGCACGTAAAACGAGTTTTTTTCCTTGAGTAAAACCATTTTTACTAAGCCTTCAGCATGCAGTCTGTCTGGGGCCGCTGTCCTCACCGCGTGGCCGGTCGACAAGTTATTTTCAAAGCTGAAAGTAGGCTGGTTTTGTAGTTGTTACATCAGCTGAATGGTTTAGATATGGTGCGGGGCAGTAACGTTTTCGTTTATGTTCTGTTTTTTTTTTTAAATTTATTTCTTATGCTAGGTAGGTGATTTGCTGCATGGTGGCGACAAAAACCTAGAAATCGCCGAAATGCAAGTGATTGCTGTAACTATCAGCCGAATAAAAACGGAGTGTTTTCAGGCAACTTTGTCACTGCGATGTTAAGTCACAATCTTTCAAACTGTGGTGATTAAATCGGGTCTTTCTCGTACCCCACTGATCCTTTTAAAGTGATCCTTTTACAAGGAACTGCTGTCAAACCAGGGATCTCTCTTCTCACTCTTCTTCATCTTCTCTTTTTCTTTCTTCCCCGATTTCATATCTATTTTTGAAGCTCATATACTCAGTGAATCAAAGAGGTAATGTCGGTAGTGTAGACTTGGTTGTTTGAAACCTTTCGCGTTCAGCCTCTTTTTAACATCTGCAGTCACACAGTAATTTTTCCATTTGTCAAAAAATGGGTCTCGCTAAGCTAGCGACGTGATGGATTCTCAAAAAACGTCATTATGGTTGATTTTGTTTTGTGCTAAACTGCATTTTTCGTAGTGCAGGCAGTTTTGTTGCACCTTAATTTTTTTCCTTTGGATTATGATTTATTGAAAATTTTGAGCATGTTGTAGAAGTTGTGCTGAAAATTGCCGCAGATGAAGTGCAGGAAGTCGAGTGTTATTTTTTGTTGTTATTTTATGAGTAGATCCGATATGGTGTCCCAAACTTATGGTTGTCGCGAAATTCGCTTTCCGTAAATTCTTTTACTCCCGTGCACCAATATCATACATACCAGTGAAGCGGTCTTCGTTTCTTTACGTAGAAAAGATGTAGTCGGTTTAAAGTGTTTTCACTTTCATTTAAAAAAAATAGTTAATTTTGAGCTGTGTCATTGAAAAGGGTTTTCCGAACGCGACTTGAAAAGCAAGGTGTAGGCAAGAAAATTCATTGGAAGATGTCGGTAGAGGACTGTCCGCTGACTCGGCTGCTCGTTGGTTGTGCGCAGGACAACGACGTGAGCATGAGCAACCCGGGCGGCGACAGCTGCAGCTCGTCGGAAGCCGGGGACGCGGACGCGGACGCGACGCCGCGGCCCCCGCCGCCGATGTCACCGCTGCCGCCGCTGCAGCTCTTCGAACCCGCCTTCCCGCCGGACAAGAAGAGCTGCCCAGACCTGGCCCGGACCCACGAGTGGGACGCGCAGCTCGCGGAGCCGGGATTTCTCGCAGCGCCTGTCTCTTGTTTCAATCACGTAAGTTGCTTTCTCACATCAAAAGAAAAATCCCTTCACGACCATCTGGGTGACCAGAAATCTGTAAGGTTTATTCCTTCGCCTTTTGTTCAACCCATAACAGCCCAAAGTATTTGGAGTGGAATTTTGTTTAAGAGATATTGGAAGGATTTTTCCTACAAAAATACGCAATGATAAGCTTTGGAAAATGCCTAAATTACCGGTATTAAATTTCAGGTTTCCAGAGGGGTGATATTTTGTAAATTGTGACAATGCTTAACTGACAAGATCCTCCAAAATATTTTTTTCCGTTTCCGAACGTCATCGCCGGGCGGTAGTGGGTCAAGATGTGGGACATAAGTATTTGTAGCTTAACGCTCTTGCTGTTCAGGATACTTAGCTTTTATCCTGGCTTGAGGTATCCAATGTAACGAAATATTGGGGATTATCGCGAATACGTCACCCGGGAATGGGGAGCTGTCACGAGCCTTGGTTCCAACTTTTCCCACTAGGAGTTGGCTTTCTAAAATACATGGCGGCTTATGGAGGACAGACGAATTTTTAGCCATCTTGAAATAAAAAGTGCACCTTTACTCTTCCCGCGCACACTGGGTGATAACTTAGAGCCTAAATTATCACTCAGTGAGCGCGAAAAAAGTATAGATGCATTTTTCATTCCATGACAGCTGAAAATTCGTCTATCCTCCATAAGCCGACATGTATTTTATATAGCCAACTCCTAGCGGGAAAAGTTGGAACTAACGCTCGTGACAGTTGCTAACTACATATTATCAACCTCCTAACACTAGTGTTCTGTGGAGGAATTCGAGTTGGAAATCAAAATATCTTAACTCAATTTGTTACTTGTCATGTTTTCAGGCGCCCATGGCTGATAACTGGGATAACATCACTGTTGGTATGAAAGTTGAAGTACAAAACACGGATTGTGATAACTTTTCGGAGGACTTTCCTGACTCATTTTGGGTCGCTACAGTGCTCAAAATATCAGGTAAGGTTACATCGATGCGAGCCGTATTCATGAGCAGATCGTTCTCTAGAAAACAAACCTAAATTGTTCCGGACGAAACTAAGGGAAGCACGAAATGTGCTTCACCTCTTATGGCCGAAACTCCCCTTGTGTGACAGTATCGGAAGTAGAAGATTTCACCTTACTTCCATTGTTCCAGTAAAGTAGGCGCCTTCAATCTCACTTTGTAGACCGGCTGTGTATCTTGTCCTATGTTTGGAAGGCATCGTTGGTTCCAGCCGACGTGGAAGGTTGTCTAAGTGTGTGATCTTTGTGTGCAGGTTACAAAGCTCTCCTGAGGTACGAAGGTTTCGGCCAAAACAGCAGCAAAGACTTCTGGGTTAATTTATGTTCATCGCTAGTTCATCACGTCGGCTGGTGCGCCATTCGGGGACGACCGCTGATTCCTCCGAAAAGTAAGTCATAGAAATATTTGTGGACTTAAGGGATTTTGGTTCCCATGAAACTGAAATTATCGCTTACTTTAAAAAAGGAACTAACTGCAATACCCCAATTAAAATATTTACTTACTAGGTCACATACATTCACATTGAAATACCTGGGTTTTATTTATCGCTGAGTTTGAGGTGTGAATGTCGTTACATGTATGCACCGTTTACCGTTGTGCTCTCAGAGATGATTGAGAAATCCGTCTGCGTTTCGACACTATCGGAAAGTGTCCATTTCCTTGCACTCCTTTGTTCCGGTCGTTGTATATATTTTATAGAACTTTTCGTAAGCGCGTCAGCCCTTAGAGTTAAGCCCCTTTTTTTTTTCTCTAACGAAGGGCGTTTTTGTTCGGTTTTCAGCGGTGGAGCATAAATACTCCGACTGGAAAGATTTCCTGGTGAAGCGCTTAACGGGAGCGCGCACGCTGCCGTCGAATTTTTACAACAAGGTTCACGACAGCCTCAAGTCAAGGTTTAGGTAAGGCACTTCTCAAACTTCCTCGTCTCAACTAAGTTTAACTTGGATCTGATTTGTTTACCCTTTGTGTTTACAGGTGTGATTTAAACGTAGAAGTTGTGGACAAAAACCGAATATCCCAAGTGAAAGTCGCCACTGTTGAAAAAATTGTCGGCAAACGCCTTCAGGTCCGCTATTTAGGAAAAGACGACGGTGACAATCGTAAGTATTATTAGAAATTATTACAATCTCAGAATGAGATATACAATATATTGTGACATTGACTTGTTGGATGCATCCAGTGGTACGTGCTTCCTTTCTCCCTAAACGTTTATATGAGTTTCAAACTGGAATCGGTGACAACGATTTCAAGCTAAAAAATTGGGATGAATGTTTCAAATTGAAATTTTTGTTTGATCTCCCACAAATTTCCAAGCGAAAGAAAATCTAGCTGAATGTATTTTCATGTCTATGGAAATATTGTAAAAGCGCTACGAATCGAGTTTGAGACTTAACGAGATCCTGTTTATAAACGTTTAAAAATGTCGAGTAAACGGGTTTTTAGTGAAAGGAGTTTTATGTCCTCAAGGGTCCGTCCCACGTTCTATGGTGAACGTTAACTTGCGTTATCATCATGCGATCGCGCAAGAATGTTCAGTCTTCATCTATTTATCAGAGATTAATTTAATGGCAGTCGTGTACCATTATTTCCCAGTGAGGCTAGGTTAGTTCACGTGAAGATAGGTTTAACCCTTTACCGCTCAGCGATGCCGTTCGGAAACAGAAAAAATATTTTAGAGGATCTTTTCAGTTCAGTATTGTTACAATTTTAAAAATATCATACCTCTTGAAACCTGAAATTTAATAATGTAGGCATTTCTCAAAGCTTAAAATTTCGTATTTTGATGGAAACAATCCTTCCAATTTCTCTTATACTAAGTTTCACTCTAAATACTTTGGGCTGTTGTGGGTTAAGTTTGGTTTCGTTGCGATTTGAAATGCCTCGACGGGCGTTGAAGTCTCCCACAAGGAATACATCGTTTGCACCGAACAGCCGTGGCAGCTATAAGCGTTTTTGTTTGTGGCAGTGTTTTGGTGCCATGAAGATTCGACCCTGATCCACCCGGTGGGCTGGGCGGTCCGGGTGGGCCACGAGATCGAGGCCGCCGACGACTACATGGAGCGGTGCCGGAGCAAGGCGTTTCTGGAGAACGACGCCATGGACGAGCTGTTCCCCGGGCAGGTGTTCCAGCAGCGGCTCGCGGCGCGCCAGGCGGCCGAGTGGGCCAGCAACGGCCTCTCGTCCTTCGCGCAGGGCATGAAGCTCGAGGCCATCGACCCCCTCAACCTCTCCTCCATCTGCGTTGCCACCGTCATGAAGGTAACACTTCTAGACAACAAACACTGTACCGAGGCAAGAGACGAACTCTTTTTTTAAAATCGGCTCGTGTTTATTACGATATTTTCCATGTGACTTTTATCACCTCTGCACCACAGGAACTTAGTAAACACCCGTCTTCCAAAATAGTTTCTTCAACTGCAATGGACGGAATCAATATGCCTTTGGGTGTTGCTATTGACCCGACATGTAGTAATCCACTACCGCCCAGCGATGCCGTTCGGCAACAGAAAAATCAATTCAGAGGATCTTTTCAGTTCAGTATTGTCACAGTTTAAAAAATATCACCCCTCTGAAACCTGAAATGAAATTATTTAGGCAATTTCCAAAGCTTAAAATTGCGTATTTGAATGGGAAAAAATCCTTCCAATTTCTCTGAAGCTACATTTCGCTCCAAATACTTCGGGCTGTTATGGGTTAATATAGAGAGACTTAAACGCACGGAACCCAACCCAATACATTTTAAATAGGGTAGTCGGGCCAATAGACACTCCCTATGCCTTTCACCCCCACTGCTTTTGCTTGAATCATTGTAGAGCTCGGAATCAAAAAGTCTGACTAAACTGACTTGAACGATTGACGGTCTGGAATGAAGCCCTGGAACTATTTGCTTAATTTTATGTTGAGGTTGTTATTTCCCAGGCAGCGTGTTCCCGCCCCGTTCTGCCCTTCCCTTGTCCTTGGACACCCCCGCCGTCTTCCTCGACGCCCTTTTGCAGAAAAACAAGCGTAATCCAGGACTCAACGTTCGGTAATCTGTTTTCTTCGATGATCGCGCTATGTTAGTCACAAACCCCCTTGTGGCGCAATCCCCGAACTTCTGAAACTTGTCATTTTCCGTGGCCTCAAAGTGCCAAGACGTGTCGAGGAGGTATTTACCCTTTAAATATCTCCATCTATCCCAGTGGATTTTCGGCCCATTACAAATACGTAGTGAGCTTCTTGTTTGGAGAAGTAGTAAATCATCAGGAGAAATTTAGCCTTATCTACAACACCATCGCACAAAGTCGTCTTCAAAAGACGATTTCATTTTTTCAAGGCTTAGGGAAGACCTTGTGTTAACGTTACGGTTTTAGATGTGCGAATTTTTGAAAAAAAATAAAAATGTTTTTGTTGTGAAGTCTTGTTGTCGCATTGGGGACGTACCACCCGAGATAAGGATGTCGTTTTTTTCTGAATATGGTTCACCTGCTTATGTATCTTTCGCATAAAACGCTGCACTCTCAGCAATCAAGATTGGATTTTCCACTTTTGTGATCCACCGTGGATTAAGCCGAAGCGTTGGTGTTCCCTTTTTCTCAGCGAGCAACTTTTCATAGAACATCCAAAACGACAAGCTCATACCTCTTATGTGCACTGCAGGTTCTCAGGGATGGCTACATCATGATAAGGATTGACAGCTACGATGCCGATGTCAACTGCTCAGACTGGTTCTGCTATCATCAGACTTCGCCCTGCATTTTCCCAGCCGGCTTCTGCCACGCGAATAGCATCACGTTAACGCCCCCCAAAGGCTTCGATCCGGGCGAGTTCAATTGGAGTGCCTATCTCGAGCAATCGAACGCCATCGCAGCTCCCAATTACCTTTTCAAACAGGTAAGCGACCATTTTTACCCACACACCCTCAAACGGTAGGAAATACCACTTTTTCCAGTCTTGGTCGATGTTTTGACTCGAGTGTCCACTTTGAACACTGTAATTTTTTAAGGTAGCATTTTCAACCTTTTGGTTTAAATTTGGTGCTACCCTCCGTCGTCAAGCCGAGCGGAGAGATAGCGGAACGAGGCAAAAGGCATCCAACCTAGCCCAA
>Ga0058701_10001645_pt1 | contig 16151 bp, 9 predicted proteins | sample AgamicOrMae_FD_97039 | JGI IMG/M metagenome (GOLD analysis project Ga0058701, IMG submission 97039) | Agave microbial communities from Guanajuato, Mexico - Or.Ma.e | ecosystem: Host-associated > Plants > Phyllosphere > Phylloplane/Leaf | place: Guanajuato, Mexico | collected 2012-06-04
CTAACCCAACTTAACCTAACCTATACGAACTTTGGCGTTTGCGACTTTTCTCGTTTGGCGGTTACGGACTGGCGCTTGCAGCGTTGGCGCTTGTGCTTTTTGGCGCTATCGGATACCCCCCTTATGAGTTAATACAGTATTGAGCTTGTTCTTAGCTGGAATCGGCAGGCTTATAGTGTAGGCGATAAGAAGTGACTCGCTTACCTCGCTAATTCTTGGAACGCGTATCCGTCAGTCCAATTCTCCTGAAACGTGGCTCCGACCCGCTGCGTTACGAACTGGCCTAACCGAAGCCTGTTCTGCATGCACCGTTGCCGGGCCTCCTTCTTCTCAATGTTTGACTTCTCTTTGAGCAGGCTCTTCACCACGTCAATACATTTCGCTACATGCGCCTTATACTGGTCCAATGTCTTTTGCTGAGCCGCCAACTGATGCCGGAGCTCGTCTGACGTCTGAAAACCACGCATTCATTACAAAACTCCAAAACAACCAGTCATAATAGTCGCACTTAAGAATGATACTTGGAAAAAAAAAAAACTGAGGGTATTTTGAATGTCATAACTCCTTGAATTATAAGTGCTGACCCTTAATGCCCCAAGCTTTCGAGTAAGGAACGCGAATTTTAGAGTAAATGTGTGTAGAGTTTAACTGGAGCATGTATGATGACTCTTTACGATTTGAGGAGGAGTTGGGTGGGCCTTTTTGGGTCTTAGAAATGGTTGATTACCCTTATTTTTTTGTTATGTTCTTTTGGTTGCTTTATGTTTAAGAAAAGGTAGGTCGACTTCTGACGATGTCAAACTATTCAGATCATGCACTTTGAGAAAATAACCTTAAAATTTGTACATATCAATTCAGAATTTGAAAAACAAAAAAAAAAATTTGGGCAACACTTGGACGGCAATAGGTTGGTACGAAAAATTTCCGGTTTCGCGAACATTTGTAAAGGTTTCTAACAATGGTTGAACCTTATTTGAAGAATAAAGCTATGAAGATATAGCTGCGCTATAATATTCGATATACTTAATAGAAACGTTTCGCTATTAGTAAAACATTTGTGATGACGAATTTGACTACAATCGCCACGAATATAAATAGTGAGAGCGAAAAAAAAAAACTAAAAAAAAACAGAAGTTAAGCTTTTGGATAATAATGATGCCTTGAAAATTGGCAATAAGATGACCTGCCAGAATAAGGGCAAAAAACAGATAGGCGGGACATTACCAAAATGCTGACAGAACACTTCTACAGCATGCATCAATTAACTTGGTTGAAAATTTGTGGCTTGGAGAATGCAATGGGTCTAGACAAATCACAAATCACTTTAATAGGGGAGGAAAAAAAAAAAAAGCTCTGCAAAACTATTGTCATGGTGGGTAAAGCCAAAACGGAAATCAATACACACAATGACAAGTTAACAGAGAGTTAAGATAAAGCTCCATCAACCTTCACACTTATAATTGTTCTATGGAGCAATCTTAAGTTCATCACTCAATTTTCAACAATTTGAGAGGACACTAACCCGACTGAGCTCATCAATCCTATTGTTTCGGAGCTCAAGATCAGACGAAGCTTGGGTTTCAAACTCTTGTATCCTTTGGCACGTCAGTTCAGTCTGGAACATCAAATACTCAGCATGACATTCAAATATGAACATTCTCTCAGCAAACCAAGTGTTTGAAGCAATACACGTGCTCTCGATTAACTTTATAGGAGTGCTCTTATCACCTTGCAAAATAGTGGCACATATCAATAGTTTTAATGGAAGTCTCAACACACACACAAAAGGACAAAAAGCAGGTTTCAAAGCAGCAGTGAATTGGTTGGACAAATAATTTAATTTTTCAGACATTTTAGGGAAGAACGAATTGAGGGCTCCTAAGATAATGCATAGTGAAGTAGTAATGTGTAACTATAAGCAGTTTAGTAGGCTTAATTTTTCTGAAGATAATAATATTAAAAATAGATTGCTTGTCACCTTGCTAATGAGAAATAACTCTGTTTACACAAAACTCATCATAAGGATCCTTATATAGCATTTACAAGCATGAGAATCATGAATACATGCATGATTAATTCTGAGGGACTTACTAAAGGATAAACTAATGGCAAAGTGCCACACAGGTACGTAGAGAACTTCACAAGAAAGCATGAGACTTACTCTATCTGTTCAATCCACAGAAGTCAATACAGGTAGAAGTCACATGCCGTCTGTCCCACCCCCACAATTCTATCACAAGAACTGCAGACTGTGCAAAAGCAGCCCCAAAATGCAATCTGCTTTGCCACCAGGGAGCAGTTCACCCAGCACAAACCCTTCTACCAGAAACAACACAGCTGTGAGCGCTTACCTGTACTAGCTTATGGGCCACATTAGCTGTGAGCCTAGGAGGCTGCATGAGACTAGGAAAGTCTGAGGAAACAGAAGGGGCTACCGCGGACTGCGGCGACGGCAGTAAAGGTTGTTGGGGAGATGGTGGGAACTGTCAAAACAAAACACGATCTCAGCATGGCTGTCACATATAACACAAACATCACTCACGATTTCTGTTGCTCCTTACCATTGGATATCCTTGTTGAGGTGATGGACTCTTGGCACCACCATGCCTAATTGGACTTGCTCCAGGTATTTGTGAGGAATGAGGAGGATGCTTAACCAAGTAATCTAAAATTTTCTTTGTGTCAGAGGGCCGACCTCCACTTTTCCCCGATCCTGTGCCACCAGGTCCTCCAGCAGGCCCACCAATTGATGCTGAACACCCTATGTCATCCGCTTTGCGTTTCCGCTTGCGGTCTGAAGGTGTTCTTACTATTTGTTGTTGTTGTTTCTCTGGTGTATTGCCATCAGGCTCCTTATCACTATGAGATGAGCCTGCAGCAGATCCAATAATAACTTAGTGATTTATCACTAAAATAATTTCTCCCAATGTTATATTCACCAATAAATAAAACACAACCCTTACCTGTGCTCATATTAGAGTCTTGACTGTGAACGGACTGTCCTGAGTTGACTGTGGATTGAGGTGCCATCTGAATTTGGGAACCAGCTGACATCTGAAAGCATAAAAGTTCTCATATAATAGTTTGTTGCAAGTAACTTCTGGCAATTCTTACTAAACCTACTAGGCTATACAGTTTTAAGTCCAAAATGCCATGTCAGAAAAAACACCTTATATGTATGAAACCTGAGTTTACATGCTTTTCAATGGGGAATTCTTGAAAAGAAACTTTAGTGCCCCAACATATGCAGGAAGGGACTCAGCATGAACAACATACAACTAAAATGCTCTCTCCTTATCCAATAAAATAATAACTTTGAAAACACATAGTGCCTCATGTTGAAAAGTTTTGGAGTTCAAGTTTCAAAAACAGTTAACTTCATGAAACACTGGAAGATTCTCTGAAATCACTTTCATTGAAGCTGGCAAAAATTTCCTAACCTGTACTGGTAGGGATCTAGAGTGTACCAAACATAACCTCAAACCAAGCATTGGTTACGAATAACTACGCGAAACAGAAAAAGAAAGAAAAAATGTTTTCTAGCGATAAAACAAAAGAAAAACGACTAATTAACCGAAATTACCTGCGAACAACTTCAACCCTACAACTCATAACATCGGCACTAATGAATGGACCCGCAGAAGTCTAGTGTTTACTTTCACAACAAACACTTCAAAAACAGCTGATCAACACTAAAACTCGATTATTTTTTCATTATATCCTTTCAAAAAGAAATAATAGTCGTTTAGAGGAAAAGCTGAATAAAAGGGGGAAACAACAACAACAACAAAAAAGGATAAAACAGTCCGCCGACTGTCAATAAAACTGGTTCGAAATCAATGAATGAAAACTAAAAAGTGGGAAAGTTATCGCTCTCCGACACATCTTTTAAAGCCGTATCACAAAATAGCGACTTTTCGAAAAGCGAATGTTAACGCCTAATCGATACCGATCTTGGGAAAGTTGTAGAGAGTTCCCAACACATCCCGCGGTAGAGTTGGCAACACTGCGAATACTGCCATCCATAGCTGGATGAGGATTACAACCCCAACTCATTGAAGATGTTTCACACAGGCTGAGTTAAATGGAAAGGTACAATTAGAGCGAGAGGTCGGTCTCACAATTAATCCTTCCAGATATTTCTATACGCTAAATATCGCGTAGACGGCAAATTAACGTCCATAACAATTAAACCTCGTCGTGATTCACTTCGTAAGAAAAGAGCAAACCGAAAGATGAACTGAAACGAAACTCCATTGATATAGGTCTCCGTAGGTAATGGTTTAGAGTTAATCGGTACCTAAGTTATACCCAATTTGTTAAGAACTTTAAAGACTACATAAAAAAAGAAAAAATCAAAACGGATTGTGTTGAGGTAACTGTTTTAGGCAGCGGAAACAGATGTCAGGATTAATGACCTGAACGACTTTAACGCAAAACAAATCTGGGTAAACGCAACGTGCTTGTCTGTCATTAATGCTACATGACACGACAGTTCAAACTGCGAGGGGGGTGTCTAAAATGGCACAGTGATGACCTGAATTTAATTTAACGCTGTTACTTCGACTGTAGCATTGTCCAGCTCGGCAATTCGTCTGAGCCAATTGCTGAGCTTTTCTTTACGCACTGAGCGCAATTAGGTCTACATTCGAAGTCCAGCTGAACCTCTTCAGAGTTATTGTTTTCTCTTGTGCTGGTATATGACGGCCATATCTGAAATGAATGGCAGCCTGTAAACCTCCCCCCCCTCCTCCTCCCCCTCCACAGCAAATCAGATGGTATACAATCGTTTTCTTTCCTGTACCCGCAGCACAATTTCAATGTGACAACTCTCAAATATGATGACGAGACGGCAACAACGGCACGGAAGGGGCTTAGGGAAATTCGATTGTGGTCAGGACACGGCACTGAGCGACGAAGCAACGTCGGCAACGGCGCGGAGCGAGGAAGGACCAAGCGTCAACTCACTAGCTTGAGTATTTGAAGACTGTTGGTGGCACTGAAGTTAGGCCTGTGACCTACGCTGACGGCAGTGGCCTGCGATTTGATCTCCATACCCATGAATCGAGTCAGGGCTGAACGGAGGACGGGTCGGTCCAGCAATCCACCCCAGGCACCACACAAACTTGCCACAAATTCACACCACTGACACACACACTACACGGCACCATGGTGAGCGATTGGGTCGCAGCGTTCTCACAGAATCACTTCCACTGGTGGGCATGTTGGCACTTGATAAGCGGGCAGGCGAGCGAGCCTCCTCGTTCCACTTGACTCGTGGCGAGGCGCGACGCGACGGGCCACGGGACGGGCGCGGATGCGCGATCTGGCAATCGCCGCCCGGCCCGAGATGACGGAGACGGCGGTGCGGCGGACGGGCGGGTGAGCACTCGCGAGGCAGACGGAGTGCGGCTAAACGTCAGCCTGGGGCCATGGTAAGGTGCTCGGCCTAGCTAGGTGGCCTCGGGGTCGCGCAAAACCGTGTCATTTTGCTGCCAATGACAAAATGGAGCTCACTAGCAACGGGCGAACAGCGGCGGGTCGGCGGCTGAGCGCACAGGCCAGCCGGGCCGGGCCTTAGCGAGCCTCTACTCCACTCACTTCACTGTGCGGACGGACGGAGCGCGGCGCGGAGCGAGCGAGCGGTGCGGCGGCGGCGCCGCGATCACAGCAGCACCACACCACGCTGCGCCGTGCAGATCCGAGCCAAGCAAAGCCGCGCCGTGCGGAACCGTACCAACAAAGAAGATGGTGGCCCGTGGCGAGGCAGGCTGGCTGGCTGACTGCGGGTGAGAGAGAGAGGAGCGACGGTGAACGAGTAAGTGAACGAGCTGGCAGACAGACAGACGGGCGGGCGAGAGGGGCCGCGGCGAGGTGCGGCGCAGCGCGGCGGCGCAACGCGGTGCGGTGACGGCGCGGCGGAGCTGTTCTCTAAACTGCCCCGGCTCTACCTGACCGTCTCCGCTGCGCGCACACAGCCCGTCGCCATCTTTGCCTAACCTCTGCTAGTGCAGCCCGCACACACGTAATCTCGGGCCGACAACGCACTCCCGAGGGGTGGGGTGGCGCGAGTGGAGCGGGGTAAGGAAAACGAATAAAATCAATGGTAGCCAGCGAGCGCCGCGTAAGACTGGGTCAAAGCGAGTCAAGTGCTCCACAGCTGCTGGGCCTCGAACCCTCAACGCTGATTTGCGCTCTCCACGACGACCATCTTTGTGCCGGCCGATCTCTTCCGGATCGCATCGACACTCCCGGACCGACGATACTGCGGTCCAGCTCCGCTAGCCGAGCCGGGCTGCGAAGGGATTCGAACCCAGGCGGAACGACATCGCGGCGTCCGCGGCCACCTCATCGCGACGTTGTCAGATCGACACCAAGCGCTTGCTTGACACGTTGCATAACATTCCGGGTGCTAAGAAGGGGCCATGCCGAGAAGGGTGGCCGCCAAGGTTGCCGCCGATGCCAGTGGCCGGGGTTCGATCCCGCCAAAGGCACGTTTCTATGCCTCTCCAGATAAGCAAGCCACTCACTTGATGCCACTTGAGCGAGCAACACGGGTTTCTAAACAAGCAAACAGTGTCTCCAATTCGCCGAGACGCGATCATCGGCAAGTTGGACGAACGCCTACTCCTTCTCGCTTCCGGTCTCCCTCCCTCCCCCACCACCCGCCCAGATACAAACGCAAACCCTTGCTTTTCCATAAGGCCTCGCCCAACACAACGCTGCCCCCGCAACGGTTTGACGTCACAGTTACCCAAAGTCGAAACATCTAAATCCGACCGACACAAAGGCCGCAGCGATTCACCCACCATTTCCACAAGAAATCTTGGCGCAATGAGAAGAAGGCTCCTCTCCGACCTTTCCTAACAAAGACCCCACTACCCTGCGAAAGGGTACTTCGATTAGCATACAAAATGGTTCCACTCACCGCAGACAAGTTAGCAAGCAACAGCATAGCGGCCCGACATCCCTTAATAAATGCACACACCCACTAGCAGAGGCCACATGTTTGGTCACTGTTCGTTAAGACTCGGAAAACGCAGAGGCAAAGACGACCGCAGAGGGCAGGGGAGCTTCAAGCTCGGCACAGAATCGATATGTGGCGGTGGGCACATTTTTGCGAAATCCACTCCAACGTACAGTCCGGTCAGAAACCATGTGACGTCTACGCTCCGGACGGACTCTTTGAAACGAATCATACGTGCGAAATGGCTCACGACTCTATGTCAAAGAGTCTTATCTATATACCGTACCGATTTGGAAGTGTGATAAGGTCACAGACTACTTTTGATGGCCGTTTTGGCGAGCGTCGTCGTTATTTTTCTTCCAGTTCATGAAAACTGAGGCTCAACAGCGTAGGGCCATCGCCCTAAAGGACAATTAAATCTAACTCTTTATTTGGTTTCCTCATTAGTGTATAGTCCTGATAAGAAGCAAGTCAGGATGGTCAGGGCGATTTGATTCTGAGTAACATCGGTCGTGAAGTGATACACTTGTAACTCGACTCCATTTTTAAAATGCCCGTTATGAAGCGCAGACGATCTTTGCCATTCCACTTCACGCTATAATAAAAGGTCCGTAACCTTTACAGAAAAAAAATGAGGAGGAATCCAACATGGCGGCGGTCGTTTGCATCGACTAATTATTTGCGCAAAGCGGCACGGCTGCTCCATTTTATCAAGTGATCAGCCATCTTGGGCGTCAATCGGCAGAGGCAGGTCTTGTGTTTGTGCCGTGGATAGATAGTCTACGATTACTTCATACGCCAACGGAAAGTCACTAAATCGCAACAGCTGGAACGGCCCTGATTGGTCAGCAGAGGTCACGTGGGACCTTGGCAAGGGGAGGGGAGGTGGAGGGAGGGGGTTGGAAATTGACGGTGACGACGCAAGAGAAGCCTTTGTAGAAACAACGCGCTTCCATAGACATGACATTCCTCCGCTCTGACTCGGACAAAAGGCGCATTGGGTACCGAGTCTCGGCCCACTCAGCTCTCCCCATCGGTGTCCCTGCGATTGCCCTAACGCCAGTTCGAGCGCAACATTCCAGAGACCCGAGAAAACGTCCTTTTAAAAGTCGGCGACGCATGGGCTGCGGTCAGGTCAGCCCATCCTTCAGTCTTGGGCGTCAATCCGCAGAGGCAGAGCACCTCAACCTGGGTTGCGATTTAAAAGTCTTTAAAGGGAAATTCTAAACCAATTAACAACCTTGCCATAATTACCGACTCTTGTGCTGAAGTGTTTTAACAGCTTAAGAAGCAGCTTCGATAACTTGGATGATGGTGTGAAGCTGAGAATACCCTGGCCATAACCCGACCTATGCAATAACGAGCGAAACGATCAGCTGATTCTGGCGTATCATGACAAGTCATCGCTAAGAGAGAGTGACGAAAAAAATTAAATGGCTCTGGCCACAATAAAAACAGAGCCGAAATTGGAAAATGAAATAATGGACAGGAAAGCAAAAGCTTATTAGGACAAACTCTTGAGTAATAGATGAATAAATTTGATGAATGAACAGAGCAGACTCATTCAAACTTGCTATGTAATTCAGCTAAAATGCTTGGGCTAACAGTGCGCACTCGCGGCGAAAGCGGTAAGAGCATTATTTCAGCCTTTTCAGCTATTATCCGGCGAGCCGATACAAAAGTAATACTGACTCTGTCGCGAAACAACACAGCCAATAATTCCGTCGCAACGATTTAGTCATGCACTTGTCGATTAATGAAGCCGACAGTAAGCCTGGGCAAAGGTAGAAATGAAGTTGGGCCCGTCCTGTTTTCAAGTTAAAGACGGCGAGCATTTTAGAAAGCCTTATCGCGGCAATTTATGGGCCTTATCGCGAAAATTCTCAGGCACTGGTAAGCAGGAAAGTGTCCTGACAAGGCCAAAGCAAACCATCACCTCGCACTGCACACAATCAAGATAGCCAAACAAGCCATTTCGGCCAACAACAAACCTCTGTCCACAGCGAGAATCTTCTCAGAGCCGAAACCATCGTGCAATCAATCGAACAAGCATAATGCAGTGCATCGCGATGAGAAAACGGGCAAAGCTGGCCTGCACCAGAACCAGCGAACAAGCACAGCAGCGTGTCAGGCCATCGCTCCGACCGCGGGGCTCCGAGCGCCGAATCGGCAACGCCGCACCTAGGCGCGCCGAACAGCTGGCGACCCGTTTGCGCAACGTTGCCAAGCGGCGCGGCTACACCACGCGGTCGGCCGGGCCCTACCAGGGGGTGGGGGAGGGGGGAATGACGGCACGAGCTCGGGCGCCGTCGGGGCGATCCTGAGACTCGCCTCGGCCCGAGGGCTCTTCGGGCGCGCTCGTGCGTCTCCGGAAGCGCTCGGGTGGGGCCTGTCGCCTTGTGTTCGGCTTCCGAAGCGTTTAAAGGTAAATAGCGAGATTAAGAGGATGCATATACAAACGGGACTAAAGCTACCGCGTCGCGGCGCGCCGTTCCTCTCACCCTGCCTCCCACCGCAACCGCAGCGTACCGCAGCGGCAGAGTTTTTGCTTGCTGATGCAGCGCGCCCGGTGCATGTCGCTCGCCTCCAAATTGTCAAATCACGGCGACATCTTGCCTGATGCTGCTCCATTACACAGACATAGCCTGACCTACCAAAAGCCCTCACGATTCACTCACGTAACTGGGCCAAAACCGTTGCGTCAAAAGCCCTTGCTCGAAACCCTTGCGGTGCAGTGTACACACATCATTTCTAGCTAGACCTTTAAATGAATGACCTACATCGACACACAGTGCAGATATTTAGACGGGGTCCAGTGGTACTCCTTACCAAGGACGCAGCTCCGGTCGTGAGTGAGTGTGATGGAGAATCGAAAAGACGAGAAAGAGGGGGTTTCGGTACTTCGCTATATTGGGAGGAGGGAGGGCTGCTCCACTCTCGTCATTTCGTAACCCATTTAGCGACACCACACCGAAAACAGACACTGCAAAGATGTAAACTGTTTAGTACTCAGTCTCCCAGCCGGCCAAAAATAGCGCTTATCTCTGTGTCGATTGCCGTCCGGCCCATTGTGGTTTCACGCCCTCAAGTAGAGATCCTCGAGACGGAGAACCGACAACAGGTCACGTGACATTGTTCCACACTGTTGAGGGGTGTTTTCCGCGAACACGCCCGTTCGGAGAACCAGGACGCTGGAAATGGGGTTCGTCGTTCGTCCTGAGCAAGACTCGTGGGCCATTGATGTGACGACCCACCGGCCTGCCCGAACAATCCGCACCGTCTTATCAGCAACCCGCCTTGTTGATAACGTCGACGGCGGACACCCGCAATAAAAAGAAATAACGCGACACGAAACAAGTCGAATGGTGTGAAAAAAAGGGGAGGAAAAACGAACCGTATTCTGTAAACTTGATGTTGGTATGCGCCTGACGAGGGATAGCGGACGCTGGTCATGGTCGCTCCAATCACAACCGACCAAGATAATCTAAGTCTCAGTTGAAAGTCGCATCAACGTTTTTGGTCTTGAAGAAAAATGGCCGTTCAAAACAAAGGCTGAAGGTCCGGTCGCCAGAGCACTGTCCTTGTTGCTCCTCCGCGAAGGACTAGACCACAAGTCAGTGACCGCGCTAGGTAGGCAACGCGGTGAACACGCGTGTGGTGCACGGTTGCCTACGCGAATCATTGCAGGGGTCTGAAGCGCGCAACTGCTTTGTAAAAATTTGCACGCAAGACCTGTAAGTTGCCATTCCGACGCCGAAAAAAAGGGGAGGGGATCTAATCCGTAAATATTCGAAAAATATTTACAAATGACGGAGGTAAAAGCAGAATTTGTTTGGAAGCAAGCTCCAACATTAGCTTCCACAAAAATTGAAGTTAGTGCGGAACTTTTGAATTTTCCGATTTCGACGGTTTTGATTAGGTTATGATTTAACTCGAATGTCAAAATAATGCGCTATGCTTTGTTCCTGACCAAATACATAGACTGCTGTTCATTTGCGCACCTTTCATTGAAAGTGACTGGATTAACAATCGGTAAACCTGCCTCTATCAATCTTTTGGATCATTTTTGAGCTAGGCTTAAATGGCCTAAGTTATCTGCCTAAATAATTAACGCAGATAAGACTCCTATCGTTGAGTAAATAATCCGAAAAACTTTTCCAAACGTACAGTTTATAATACGTAAAAACTTTTACGCAGAGGAGAATTGTCATCCTCAATGTTTTTCACGCGGAGCTGAAACGCGAAAACAAACGTTTCATTCAACTGCAGAAAAGAAGGACGTTTTCGCGAGCGAGTGCAGTCGATGCGGCGAGAAAGCCGTTCTGCGCAAACCGAAAGGCGGTGCGGTGACAAGATGGCGGCTGCTGTTCCAAAAGTGCGAATCGTCTATGATCAAGAAGGCCGTGCGCCAGCCGCGCAAACACCCACAGAGAGCGAGCGAAAAGAGTGAGCGGTTTCAATACGCAACTCTTCATCGGCCAAAGCTATTCCGTCAGCTCACAGCGTGGCCTACATTCCGAGAAACCAATTATGTTTCGCCTCCTTGCAAGTTAACTTGGCAACAACGTCTCCATTTATGAAGACTATCGCCTGAATAAATAGTGGAAAACCTGGCAGAGTCTCAACTTGTCCAAGACGGACACGTCCAGCACAACCCACTATAAAGTAAAAAAAAAAAAAGGAATCTTTGAGACCATTATGCTTAAATTCAAAATTCCAACTACCTCTCTGACCAAGTTGTGATAATCGAATGCGTACAAATTTAGTGCTTAAATGATATGCAACAGAATATATGACCGGAAATAGTTTACTGCGCGGTATTGAAACTGATCATTTTTTTCTAAAGACATCCCATTTTCAAGCGAAAAACCACGAAGATTTCCAATACCGTACTTCGATGATTTAGGAACAGGCAGTCGGTTAAATTTAAACAATATACTTTAAAGCGGCGAGTGTGAATCATTACAAGGTAACTAGTAACAGTCACTACAGTTAGTTATGATTTGTCATGCCTAGTTTTTCTTGCATATTAATTACTAGAAACAGTAGGCTGGAAAAATCAGGTACCATTTATATGTTGATTTGTAGATAGCCTGGTGTTTGACAAACAACTGTTCAGTCCGTAAAAACATCTGCACAGTAAGCATTGATGAGTTGAAAAAGCAAGATCAACGAGCTAAAAATAACGAACTCTTTTAAATGCAACTAAAAAACAGCTGAGAATAGGAAAATTTTGAATTTTAATAATGCTCAGAGTAGGTAGCTCAGTTACGTTGAGGATATTCCGGAGCCATTTCAAGGTTCGTCTCAAGAAAGAACGACAAAAAGCAATCAGATCGAGTGATTAAACGGATTGAGTGAATTCTGTGGCTTAAATACCAGAGGCGAGTTTTCAATGAGCAAAGCGTCAGTCTGAGTTAAACTGTGGGTAGGTAGGTGGCCTGGCTAAGGATAGTTAGCGGTGCTTGAGGGAAATCTACGAGTGCAATGACAGCAGCGCTCTAATTCGAATTTCTACCGCTGGCTGCCACCTTTTATGCAGTCAGGTTTGACGCCCACCTCCCGCCATCAAGCCAAAAATAGGACCAACACGAAAAGGACACAGTGCCTACTACAGAGTACCGCTATTCCCACGGTATTTAAAAGCGGCTAAAACTGTTTGCACAACTGCAAAATTTTGCACTCGACCTCGGCTTAACCCACAACCGCCCAGCAATGCCGTTTGGAAACATAAAAAAATATATTAGAGGATTTTTTCAGTTCAGTATTTTCACTATTTAAAAAATATCAACCTTCTGGAAACCTGAAATTTAATAATTTAGGCATTTCCCAAAGCTTAAAACTGCGTATTTTAGTGGAAAAAATCCTTCCAATTTCTCTAAACTTGAATTTCACTCCAAATACTTTGGGCTGTTGTGGGTTATTAAAATAACATAACACACATTATATTAGCGAATCGCCGTGTTAATAAGAAACGCTTATGGAGAGATTGAACCATGGCACCTTAAATTTTAAAGATTTATAGCTTCTGAAAAAAGTACACAGCCTAGGGCGCCATTTTTTTTGTTTTGTTTTTAGGAGAATCTGGTTTTTACTGCGATCCTTACACACCACCCTCGTAGAGCCTACCTATATGCCGCTTGAAGCGCAAAGAGAAGGAAACGGTTTAAAAATAGAAACCGACTCGTCGTTAGTAAACCGCTAGGAATCAGTAAGCGATCGTTCGCGCTGCGGTTTATCTGTCGAAATGGTCTAGCAAAAAATTACTATGATAATCGAGGATTTATTGCGAGGCAACCTTCAAATTGTGCGCGAGCTCCTTTAGTTTGCAAGTAATTAGGCCAAGGAGAGAAGCAATAAAATACTTCGCGACGAAATAAATGATTCACAAGAGATCTTCGATTTGAAGAGCGAAGTCTCCGAGTCATAATCAACATTTTTTCTTTTTTTTTATATACTCTTTTTGGAAACTTTTAAACAAACCATTTTTTATTTGTGTATAAGCTTCTCATGGCTTGCGCAGAAAAAAAAATGTATTAAAAACACAAGTGGTTTAGAAAAATATTTTGACTTGGCGCTTTATCAACATATAACACGTTAGATAAAAAGGAAAAAAAGGGGGGAACACGTTCGAAAATTCACGCTAAAACCTCACCTCTTTAAGGTTTGTTCCAGGCGGAAAAATAAATAATATTTAAGACCCCAAAAACATTTTCGGGTTGCTCGAAAATAAGCCAAAGAGTAAAGCGGTATTTAATCCACTTAAAAAAAATATTTTTAAAAAAATATTTGAACGCTACGAGAAAATAAAGAAATCTTCCCGCTTGAAAAAAAACAAACACAAAAACAAAAAAACAAAAAACGATATAATCGGCGCTAAAACCGACTTCGTCATTTGAACACCGCGTCTTTTTTCGATATTTCCGGGTACGCCTAAGGCTACAATAAAACAACCCCACTTACAGCAGCCAGCGAGAACAAATATTTGAGACGGCTACCCAGCCGTTAAAGCACCGCGATTCCTGTTTAACGAGACAAAAATCGCAGCCAAGTTGCAAACCCTACAAGACAAGAATGCGACATGAGAGCGGCTGGAAGGCAGCTCGGCGGGTGGGAGGGGGAGGGCATCCCAGCCATGCAGGCAACCCAACCGAACCGGCGAGCAAGCCAGCCCATCGCCGCCAACATTGATCTTGTGTTGGGTTGGCACAACTGGGACAACCCCCCCCCCCTCCCCCCGCCACCGTCGGAACCTTCCACCCAAGTCATCATCACTGCACATCACGGTACAGGCGAAGCACAGGCGCGTACAGGCTGTAAGAAGCAGCGGCAGCAGTGCGTACAGGCAGCCCAGCAATGTTGGCGCGGAGAGGAGCAGGGAGGGCGGAAGGAAGGGGAGGGGGGAGGGAGTTGAGCAGCGGTACAGCCGCTGGCAAAAGTAACCTCAAACTGGCCGGGCAGTGATAAGCAGTCAGAGGCGCCGTGAGGTGGCATGGGGCCTTCCTCCGTTTCGGAGCCAGCTGTACACTCGCGCGCAAAATGCCGTCGTATAAACTTTGCCGCGGGATCGATCTAAGAAGGTTTGGGCTGCACAGTTTGTAGCCTATCTGATGAAAGAGAGTCAATTTGGCGGGGTTGCGGCACCTCCGGCGACTTTGCTGCCATCAAAAAGTCACTCACAACCGATCACTACTTGCGATGCGTTAACGATATCTGAGGTTGCGTTTTCTGCCACCAGTGTGTTTTAAATTCGCGACTTCGGCGCGAGGCACAAGGCAATCAGCCAAACGGTCGCAGCTTGAGATTATTACGAAAAATCCATCAACCTCAAATTAGCCTAAGGAAGATAAGCTTGGTTAACAAGCTTGAATAAGCACACGGAATACTCCAGGTGAACTAACGTAACCTGGCTTAACCCACTCCCGTCAAGCGATGCCGTTCGAAAACAGAAAATTTTAGAGGATCTTTTAGTTCAGTATTGTCACTCTTTAAAAAAATATTACGCCTCAGGAAACCTGAAATTCAATAATTTAGGCATTTTCAAACACTTAAAAATGCGTGTTTTAGTTGAAAAAAATCCTTCCAATGTCTATTAAGCTAAATTTAACTCCAAATACTCTGGGCTGTTAACAAGTGCGACCCCATTAGAAGGTTAAGATTTGTTGACCCTGGCGAGTTTGGCAGGCTTGATCCTATTTAATCGGAACGCCGGGATTTGAATGTGATTACGTGGTCAGTCCGTGTCCATATAAGGCGAAGACAGTGGACGTGAGCCTAAAAGCCTACGCGGCGCGACGTCGCTGCGGCGAGTCAAGGGCGTACACCGGCCAACACAAAAGGTTACAACGCTCGGACAGAGCGGATAGCGCGTCTTGATCATGCATGCGAGCCATGAGTCCAAACCAGCGATCCTCTCAGCGGTTCATCCAAAACTCGCACAAAACTCCTCTCATTATTCAGGAAAAAGAAAAAGAGGCCGCCGTGGAACCTAACCTTGCCACCTTCCAGAGTTTTGGGCGCTTCATCGAATCGGGTGGGTCTAACAACGAAAATTAGTAGTTGAGTTTGAATGGCAACGAGTCCCGGGCACTACACTGAAAATGTGGGGCGTGCTTTTCCTGCCTGTTATTCCAGAACTTGGTTTACTGTTTAATTGCTCTGTCGTAGAGAAACAAGACGCCGTGGGTTCAGTGAGATTAGGTTGGTTTAGTTGGGTGGGTTGATGTAGGTTAGGTTGACTTTGGTTCGGTTGATCTTGGTGAGGTTAACCTTCATTAGGTTAACCCTGATTAGGCTGACTGAGGTTAATTTAACCTATGTTAGGTTAAGTTAACCTACGTAGAGTTCAGTTAACCTACTTCCGGTTCTGTGAGGTTAAGTTAACCTACTTCCGATTCTGTTAGGTTAAGTTAACCTACTTTCAGTTCTGTTAGGTTAAGTTAACCTACTTTCAGTTCTGTTAGGTTATGTTAACCTACTTCCGCCTCACAATCAGGTTATGTTAACCTACGTCAGGTTGACTTATGTCAAGTTAACCGAGGCTAGATTAAATGAGATTCGATTAACCTATAATAGGTTAACCCAAATTAGGTTAACCTAGATTAGGTTAAACCAAATTACGTTAACCTTGATTAGGTTTACCCAAATTAGGTTAACCTTGATTAGGTTAACCCAAATTAGGTTA
>Ga0058701_10001646_pt1 | contig 16143 bp, 8 predicted proteins | sample AgamicOrMae_FD_97039 | JGI IMG/M metagenome (GOLD analysis project Ga0058701, IMG submission 97039) | Agave microbial communities from Guanajuato, Mexico - Or.Ma.e | ecosystem: Host-associated > Plants > Phyllosphere > Phylloplane/Leaf | place: Guanajuato, Mexico | collected 2012-06-04
CTATTAGGGAAATCAAGAGTTTTTTGATATTACGGAGCTTCCAGAAATTCCTTCTAAATCAAGTTAGTCGTGAAAAAATGCGCGGACCGATGCAGTGAAGAATACAGCAGTGTGTCTGTGAACATTGGAAATCTGATTTGAGGATATAGCGGGGATTTAGACGTGCGAGATTTTAGGCCAGACTTTTATAACAAAAACATATAATTAATGACTAATCCTTTTTTGGAAATTCTAAGCTCAAGAGCGAGCCAAAACCAGAACATCACCAGCATGCGGGAATTATTTCTTTTGGATCTTGAGCTTAGATTAACATTTACGAAACCTCGCGATCAGCAACGGAGTCGAGTCATTTTTGAGTGCATACTTTAGTATTAACCCAATACCGCCCAGCGTTGCCGTTCGGGAACAGATTTTTTTAATAGGATCTTTTCAGTTCAGCATTCTCTCAATTTAAAAAGTACCACCTCTCCGGAAACCTGAAATTCAATAATTTACGCATTTTCCTGAGCTTAAAATTGGGTATTTTAGTGGAAGAAATCCTTTTAATTTCTCTTAAGCTAAATTTCACTCCGCTGTTATGGGTTAAAGTACTCATCATTTCATGTCTGAGTGCTGTCAATTTGATAGCAGTGTCAGAGGCCATAAGATAAGGTGAAGGTTAGGTCATAAAAGCTAGGTTCCCCGAGCTACTTTATTTGCAAGCTTCGTAGATATTCTCAATCTGGTCACGTGCGGAGACCTTGTCCTAAATTCGGTCACTTCCGTTACGGATACACCGCGAATATGAGATGGAGGTCAGAAGGGTATCCCCGGGGAACGGATTCCCTGAGGACTGTTGAGGTCCGGGAGCGAGGTAGCAGCCGTGGTATGGCGTTTCCGAGGACAGGAGAGCCCGAGGCGTTACCCACCCATTCTTTTGCCCCTCACAATAAAGCGCTCTCTCACAGCGCTCGATAACAAAGAGCGACTGTCAAAAGGCGACCACCCGCCACTACTGCTTGCTGCGTGCCCACTATTCTGTCGCCATTTTATTATGACGTGAGGTGCCTGGCTAGGACCAAGGCTGGATCGGGGTGCGTCAAGTCCGTATTGGTCGGACGAGATCCTCACGTGACCAGAAGAGAACTATGTTTTTATTCGATGTTCTTATTCTTATCTCTGCATACAAGGTTAACCAATTTGTGCCCAGAGGAAGTTTGAAAAAAAAATTATGGGAATAATCAAAACGTTTTGGGTCAAAATTTGGCAAAATGGTGTTTTTAAGATATTTTTTTTTATTTACGCTAATTCAGAGTTACCTTTTTGCTTTAGAAAAAAGGATTTTTGGGAGAATTTTGCATAAAAGTTGATATTTTTGATGGGTCGATAACAGCCCAGAGGGCAAAAATCGGTTAATCACATTAAAATCTAACCTCTGTTTTAGGTAAAGCCCCATGATTAATCCATGACAGCCCAAATTATTTGGAGTAAAATTTAGCTTGAGAGAAATTGAACGGATTTTTTACATTAAAATACGCAATTTTAAGCTTTGGAAAATACCTGAATAATTACATTTCAGGTTTCCAGAGGGGTGATAATTTTTTAAAATGTGACGATACTGATGGAAAGATCCACAAAAATATTTTTTCTCTTTCCGAACGACATAGCTGAGCGGTAGTGGGTTAAGGTAGTATAAAGGAAAAACAGGGGAAGAGCGTGGTTTTTTTTTTGAAGGTACCCCTAATTAAAGCTCTCGACGAGACTTTTTGATATTGTTGTTTTAGATAACCATGCTATTCGCCTGTTCTACCTAATCTAAAATAGGTATCGGACTAACTTATCTGGGGTAAGGATTTACCGTTATTGTTGCTCGACGAGGTTTCTGTTGATGTTCTGCTTTCAAAATTTTGTCAGAATATGCCGAGACGGACTTCCACGAAGGTAGCGCGCCCATGTGGGCCGTGGGCGGTATTACTTTGGCTTGAAGATCCTGAGGAGTTTGCATCAATGCACCAGCTTCAGGCCACGCACTCATTATACCCCCCACCCAGTCCAGTACAAAGCACCGTCTCTTGAAACTGGAGTGAAACGAACATCTTAAAAAAGAGAAGCACCCGTGAATTTTTTAATATTGTTTCTTCTTAAGACGTAAATTCACTTCTACGATGAGGAAATCGTTTGACATACAGTAGTGAAAACTTGACCGCAATTTAATCTTGGGAAAATCTCCTAATCTCCACGGAAAATGCCGTCCCCGTCCAACTGAATTACTTTTGGAAAAATAGAACCGTGAGGCATTATTGTATAACGAGCAACCGCCAAAATAGCTGTTCTAAGAAGTACCTCCGAATTGGATTCACCAACACACGCGATGCGAAGGTGAGGACTGTTTGGGTGTGAAAAATGCCCAAAGCTTTGCCGCTCTTCGGAGCAGCGAATGAAAGCTTACCGAATTATTTCCCCGTAAGTTTTCCGTGACTGGACACAGTCATTCGATTAGTGGGCTCCGATAGGGTGCTTTGGTTTGAAATGTTAACGCAGAGTTTGTTTAACGTGGCCGTAGTTTGACCTCAATCCAATTAACCTGTATTCTGAAGTGAACTTCTTGCAATGCTCTATTACCTGCAAGAAAGCTATAATAGAATTCAAAGGGTTATTTTGTACAAGCAAATCAAAGGAATTTTTATTTGATCCAGATCGGTAGAATAGAAAGCAGTGCGGGACATTCAAAAAGTGCTTTAGGAAAAGAAGAAACGTTCAATATGCAGAAAGTGAAGTTTCGTGTAACTTCCATTTCTTTATGTCGACGGAAAACGTTTTATTAACAATTTTTCGAAGTGTTAAAATTAACGAAACAACTATTTTAGGGAGTTCTTACTTGTTGAGGGTATGAAAATGAAACGGGGGTCAAGTATTTTGATATTTTTTCAAGATAACCCGATGTTCAGCCAATGTAAATTGTCTCGGTGACAGCCTTTTATTGATCTGACTGAACATGGTGTATCTTAAAAAGTTACACGAATGCCTTCTTTACCCGTTTTATTCTCTCACCCAGAACATGGAAAGAACTCTCTACACCTTTTTGCTGTGAAACGACACACCTTAACGGATGGCTCTATTTTATGCCAGTTTCCTCACGATTCATGCGTGTGTACTCGGAAAAAAAATTAAATTATTTTGGTGCATTTTAAAGATTATCAGGATGTTGTCTTCGGGAAAGTAGGTGCACTGTGAGACAAGTTTCGTACTAAACCATAAACCGTGTATTAAAGGAAGCATGATTTTGTTCCTAGCATCTGAGGAGAGGCGCTGATCTCTCACAACCATATCTTTGTAATCCTCTTAAAAAGCTCTGTCAGAGAACGGGGTCATATAAAAACGAAATATCAAGAAAGGTGAACTACAACCAATCTTTCACTTATCATCTTTATGTTACACTCGAGAGAACCAGACAGAGTGATATTTTAAACGTCAAAGCGTTTTACCTCAAGCACAAATTAAGCACAATCAGAGGGAGTGGGGTGCGGTGGGGCATTCAACCATGGGCGGGTTTGTATCCTAGAGGTATCAATATCACCCGTTATTTTGCATTTTATATCGCATAATTAGATAGGGTAGAGAAGAATGAACTAGAAAATGAGACCCAATGATGGAATACTTTTTCTAAAATTTTGTATGAAGAATTATAAGAAATTTCGTTTTAAAAGTAGGTTGACTTTTTCGGGGGACGCCAGAATATGAAGTTCCCAGGCGGATTCGTCCTAATATAATGTGTCCAATAAAACGCTGCAGAGGGGATCGGTTAACTGGAGCAGGCAGTGTAAGAAGAGAGGGCCTGTGCGAACTCGCCCCACCGCCCGGCCGCCGCGCCGGTCTAGCCCGGGCACTGGCCGCGACGACGGTACCCGGACGGACTGTGGCCTCTTAAAGCAATGCCGACGCCTTCCAGCTGGCGCCAGACGTAGTCGCCGCCGCTGTGTTGAGAGACTTTGTACCAAATCGACTGCGCGCACGATTAAATTAAAAGCTGTGCAACCGGAACCCCTGCTGCGCAGTTATTCGGACTTATTTAGTGATTTTAAAGACTCCTGTTTTCGCGATGAAATACGCTAATTGCTTATTCGTGTTTGCTCTGAACACCGTTCTGATCGCAGACGACTTCAACGTTCTTAAACACGAACGTTTTCTACCCGATTCAAAAGAAGCTTAAGTTATAGTGAACTAAGGTACATTAGCCACTAACCTTGACCTAATCGTTTGCTGTGGTTTAGTCTCCTTTACCCATAACAGCCCAAAGTATTAGAAGTGAAATTTAGCTCAAGAGAAATGGAAGGATTTTCCCCATTAAAATATGCAATTTTAAGCTTTAGAAAATGTCTAAATTATTAAATTTCAGGTTTCCAGAGGGTTGATATTTATTTAAATCGTGAAAATACTCAACAGAAAAGATCTTCTAAAATATTTTTTTTCTGTTTCCGAACGGCATCACTGGGCGGTAGTGGATTAAGATACGGTCTGCTTATTGTCTGAGAGTATGCCTGTAAGCATAGCTTCTTCAACATCGAGATTATTCTTAGGGTTTCCCTCTTGGAGACATCTGCTCATGTTTCGGAAGAGCAGTTTTACAAAGATGTTCGTGTACTCGTCTGCTTGAGAACGGAGTGCAGACTGTAAACATCACAATCACATCTCTGAGGTTGTATTTGATCCACCTCTGTGATCCAACGTGGTTCAACCGTTCATAAGAATGCAAACGCGAATGACACACAAGCAGGAGAGTAGTACTACTCTCCTGACACAAGTAAATAGTAACCCCTGTATCAGCAAGTCCCATTCCTGCTATGGGAATGAAAGTAAAATAGGGGAACAGCTTAATTTGATTATTTTCAAACATGAACCTATCAACAACTTTACCGATGGAAAGGTCACTCTCACTTGATATGGCTGTTGATTAGTACATCTTCCAAAATTACGCTCTTTCCTCGTTTTACCTTGAAACCCAAAGCAAGCAGATGACTACAAAACAAGAGTTAGATTTAACTGTCCACAACTGCGAAGGTGAGTGAGCTTACTTGTTAGCTTAAAACAGTGTAAGCACCTCATGCCTCGCTTTGCTGGACCGTTAAACCATGTCATTTGTTTTCTTGCCTTTTGCCGTACTTCGCTTAATTTCTCAACAAAAGTGTTATAAAACAAGAGCTTGAGGATTTAAGTGTCAGTTTGAACTTCAAAACTCTATTCCTCTGTATGTCAGTTCAAAATATTGTTTCTAAATCGCCTGGGTGCTCTGAATGGCAATCGGTTTCTTCCGTGTTATTTATTCCTGAGGCACAGCAGTATCAGAAGATTTGAGCCTTCACTCCGGCGCGGCGCGGAGGTGGTGCCACAGCCGTGTCTCGATACGAAAAAACATGGACGCTGTAAGCATTTCTGAATATCGAATAGCTATGTTCGGGTGCACAAGGAGAATGCATCGAAAATTTGCTCACGTAAAACGCGGGAACATGGCGAAGAGCAAGTCGGGTCCGGCGCCCCCCCCCCAGACCAAATGGGGGGGGGGGGTCGCAGGCTTTCGCGCGTCTGGGAACAAACCGGAAACATCAGGCACGGAGCCGAGCTGCGGTCGTTGATCAGGAGCCTTCCCGCCCTCTCTGATTGCTTCAAGATCCTGCCAATACGCTATGAGATATTCAGCTACCAAACTATCTGTATTATGCCCTGACACCCGGTTACGGGATCAGAATAATGAGAAGTCAATACTTCTCGCTCATTGGTCTATATCCTCACTCACAGAAATGTTTTCTGATGCCAAAAAAATCCCTGATATCGTGACTAAATAATATTTTTCTTACCACAATAACTTCATTTTAATGGCTCTAGAATTTTTTTCTTTCATTGAGAAAAAAAATCTTGATACAAGAAAAAAATATGCTTTGTCACAATATTAAGAAAACGATTTCTTGGCGTCCGAAATCATTTCTGTGGGGGTTCCGATGAGACTCGTAACCTCGATAAAGCACGAATTGAGCAATAAGCTTGCTTTAACTTAGTTATTATAGTGATCAAACCGACGAGAAAATTTGCGTGTTGCTTGTTATACCTCAGAGTTTCTGTGGTGAGAACTAGGATACTTTAACGTTTGAAGCTTCCTTATACTTACATTCCGTTCTGCTTTCAAGAGTAGTGAAGCAGTATCCAAAAATTCTCTTTCAATGCTAGTTTGTTTGTTAGTTCACTTTTTTTAGCCCCGCGCAAACTAGAATTAAATGTCCCAGCCCAGCCTGGACTCACGCATACCGTTCAACTGCACCGTTCCGGAGCCCAAATTATTCGTCCATGTTTTCTTCAAGCGGTCTTATCTGTGTAGAAACATGCGCTCTCTCTTCAGAAACGATAAAAAATTATGTCTCGAGATAATATAGTTTCTCAAAAGTCAAACGAAAAAAAAAATTAAAAAGGTTTCTTTAATATTGTTAGGAAGAATTTCAGTTCGTCGTGAATTGCCATGGGGAGAGTGAATGGAAAGAAACTGAGATATCGGCCGCTGCATCTCTTATAGTGTAGAAGACGTGAAACAAAGTAGCTGTCATTTGGAGATCGTCTATCAGGCGACAGGAGAAAAGTTAGGTGCAGGGCGTGGCCTGGACCCTTAAGGGCAACCTCCACATCGGAGGCCAGGCCCACTAAACGTCCACATTTGTTTCAATCAATTGTTGCACATCACGATGAAATTACGCATATTTTTATCCTTTTTTCGCATTAACCTTAATTTATTCGTACCTTGGCAAGCTCCTCCTTTTACTGTACTTCACGGCTGCGTTGGCAGGGTTCGCAGCCTCAGCTACAGGAAATATAGCGTTGAAAGGCGTATATGCTTTTACACAGGATTCCCCCTCATTCCATAAATTAGGGCCTGCTTCCTTTTAACGGTGCAATTTGATGGAGTTGATTTAAGACGATCTCATAGTTTGAAGGACTTTTCTACAAAATGTTTCCCTTCATCTATCTTTGGCTTTTGCGAGCTCCAATTTAATTTCGACTGTCCTGGAGGAACCAAACCAGGTAACTGGCGAAGCGGCGTTGAAAGTGAGCTACGTTCTCGGCAAGAAGCACATTTATGATCCAAAACACCAGAGCGTATGTAAATCCATTTGAACTCCAAAGGGAATGTATTAACGAAAAGACCCACGTGCCTTAAAAATTGCTTTTGTATACAAAACAGAAAATTCTCAGTGTTAAAAACTACTGATCAGATGTTCCTCAACGATAGTATAGGATCAGTGTCGCTATACCTAATTTTTCCTTATATATAAAGCAGTTGTGAAACTTTTTAGATAGGACATGAATACAGAACACACATGCTTAGTTTTACAACGTACAATTTATTCGCAAACTCGCGAATGTAATTTTTCTCTGCCAAAGCGTCTAAAAACGGAATTCTGTATTTAAAAAAAATACTTCTTTGATATTTCTCGTATACTCTGTATTTTCATAATCATTCCCGCTTGCTCTTTGTCCGTAAGGACACACGACCACTTATTTATATTTGATATCAAGATTTCGGTCTATTTTCCCTTTTAAAGCATTTTTTGCACATCTACGAAACATACCAATAATTTCGCTTGATCTCAGAAGCAAGGTATTTCCTCTAGATTAACGCCCTTCCTTCGATAATCCCACAACAAAACGAATAGCTTTACCGAATGGGCCCATAACCTGATTAGCTAAACCACGGTCCGCATTGATTTCCCTTACTCGGTATGAATTTCACTTCGGGACCGGCAGCTTGTATATCTAAGGATCTTTTTTTATATTTTTTTTTAAGGAATTAGGCGTAAACAACATTTCAGTGAGCCAGGTTTAGAGCTTGTCCATCTTCGTTTCGGACAATGACACTGCCCCACCATTCAGCCCCTCCAATCGCTCCCCTCCAGCTTATTGATGTTTTCAGTGGAGTCGAAAGGTCGATTGAGCTTCCCTCTAGCTCACCTGATTCATCCAATCAAGAGCAGAATGGGGATCAACGATTTTTGCTCAAATAAAAACAATGGCAGACAAGAATTTCACTTAAGGAATTCCTGCATCGCTCGTAACCAATCGATGTACACACTGTATCCGTTTAAATCCGCTCTTTATACGTCTCGTAGCCAAGACAAGCGGAGCGAGAGCGGATCGCGGCACAAGGCAAAAAAAACAAACTTAAACGTAAGGGTCAGCACGCTGGTTGCCTCTTGTTGGTGGCAGCAGCCTGCCGCTGGGATAGGAAAGCATAGCATGCGCGTTGTCTGAAAGACGGATCAATAACAACGATAGCGCACAAGGCACTAAGCCTAAACTAGGCTGGCTGTCCTATGCCTAACTCCGTCGTTTTTTTAATTCACACTAAACAGGACTTAACTCATAAAAGCCCAAAGTATTTGGAGTGAAATTTAGCTTAAGAGAAATTAGAAAATTTTTCCCATTAAATGACTCAATTTTAAGCTTTGGAAAATGCCTAAATTATCGAATTTTGGGTTTCGAGAGGGGTGATTTTTTTTTTGAAGTGTGACAGTACTGAAGCAAAAAGATCGTCTAAAATATTTTTTTTCTGTTTCCGAACTGCATCGCTGGGCTGTACTGATTTAAAGGATGCGACGGTCTTGCATGTCTATTCTTGCTGTACACCGTATGAAGGTAGACATATCACGGTTAGGTGCATACACTGTGATGCGTTAAGTAATCTGATAAGTGTGTCCTAACTTCAGATTCGCTGTTAAGCAAGAAAATGGTTGACACCTGCTGCTTGTTGGATGACTTCCTCAACTCACTGCCGCATTGTACTGTACTTTAGAATAAAATAGAAACACCTTATCGCGTTGATGGAAAACGGAATAAGCTGTCATATGTGACACCTTTTTGCGAAGGAACATTTTCCTTTTCTCAAAATTTTTATACCCTAAAAGTTTTTTTTATTATTATCATCATTTTTTATTTTAAAAAAGTCTGGAAATAAAAGTTAAATAATACATGAAAGTCAAATACCCAGCGGGTTTTTCTGAGGAATGCGAATGAAAAATTGTAATGAACTTAAAGAAATCCGAATTTCGATATGTAAGACGTAACGACGTTATCAGTCCAACCAGGTCTTTCTCTAGAAAACTAAGCGAAAAGTCGTAAGCAATGTAAAAGTAGGTCCTCTTCAGTTGTAAAATCGAAATTGGCTTTTCATAAAATACATTTTTAAAATGTTGATTTAAATATTAAAACAGGGAAGAGACTTTGACGGTGTGCCGTGTCCAAAGAGCCACCAAGATGAATGAAAATCCCTATTGAACGCAACCCTTTCGGCTCTGGGCCTTTGAGGGCCCCTGCGTCTTTTTTTCCTTGAAGTTTGCGAGTATTTAATTAGATACCCGTTCTTTTCTTCTGAAGTTAGTTCCGGTTTCACCGCGGGAAAACGAATGCCTTGAGAGAAAGGTTCCTATAATTGTATGCACCTGAAATGGCACAAGACTCTTTGAGCGATAGTTGATATCTAGTCGCGTTTATATTTACAGAGCATCGACGAAAACTGAGTCTTCATGTGTCATGTAAAGGCTGGAATTTTGGACACTTGCAAGTCAGAATTACTGTTTGAAGTGGAACTTACTCTCGTAGAAGTTTGAACCCTCGAGAAGCCATCATTCTTCAGCATGCTGAATGACAGGTGCGGATACTGAACGTTTCTCTTTAAACAGTGAATTTTGCACCAATCTTCTTTTTATTTTTATTTACGAGTGACTTTTAAGAATACAGCACTATTTTTTGTTTCCAGTTGTGAAAGTGAGTTATTGTGCTAACGTGAAAAATGTTCCTTTGAAAAATTACTGCTCAATAGTACCGGTTTCGCTGTCAGATAGATTGGAAAGAGTAGTCTGCTTGAAATTGCACTTTAACGCCAATGCGTTTCAATACCGTCAGCTTCTCTCTAAGGCGGTGCCGACGTTCAAAGTGATCTTTTAAGGAGTTAAAGTGATACAACATCTGGATTTCTAATGAAAGAGTGATTCTGTCGGAAACTCAGAATGATTACTTTTCGCGCGAAGTAGTTCAAAATATTGCCACGGTGCAATCTCCTTTACGAGTTCCCAATTAGCTCTTAGAGATAGGCGACCCTCGTCGCCCAATCTATCGGATTCTTAAACTCAGCGAGAGGAATCTACATCGTCAGAAATCCTCATCACCGGTGAAAACGTCGATGTTTTTTGAAGATAGAAATTTGTCACCCCGAAGGGAAAAAAAAGCAAGGAAAGAATAGAAGGTTTGAAAACGGTGTGCATCCTAACAGGAGTCAATTTACCCTACCATGGAAAAAAAACCCAAAAAAAACCTCTACTAGCTGAAATTATGAAGTCTGAAATTATGAAGTACCTTTTTCATTGTGACTAAATGCAAGCACCTACTTTACATGTTACAAAAAAGAATTTCCCGTAATTAGGAATTAAAACAAGAATGGGCTTAACAGAAATTAAAATAAAAGGCCTTCCTGGGACATTAATGTGTCAATGGAATTTTTATGTGTAGGTTTGAGTTGATAACCTCTGTTGCTCTATTGAAAAAAAAACAACAAAAACAACAAAAAACGAAGACATAATGGAAAAGGCAAAAGACATGAGTTGATCGGAGGTGCTAGTAGAACATGTCCAAACAAGTTTTTCGAGGGATTGGAATCGTTCTGTTGATTTTAGGGTAAGAGATATGTTCCAAAAACATCAATTTGAAATAAAATTGGTTGTTGCTCGTTAAAAAAGTGAGTACATCATTTAAGGGACGTAGTTATTAGCTAGTTGGGTTAGTTTAGAAGCAAGCAAACGGCTAGTTCACCCCTTTTCTTAGGAATAGCCGCCTTGAGGCTGATTCCGTTCCACATTGGTGCCAACGAGATTGCTTGGATGTGTTTCGAGATTTCCTTCAATTTCACAAACATCGATTTAACCCAGAAAACCGCTGCTATTTTCATCAAAACCCTTTTGTTTTTCGTTCAATTGTTCGTTTACAAAAAGTTTGCATCACCTGATTTCTTTCTATTTCACAGTTTGTTTCGACGTTACCAACCTGTCAATGCATGGCCCCGTCTTTGGCAGCCTGTTGGCTTTCACAAGTCTTGAGGGAAATCGAACTTTTGTTATGTTAGCGGTGAGATATCGAGTTGTTCATTGATTTTTGAGAGATCGCGTGCCGCGTGCTGTAGCACACGATTCGGCTGGTAAATTTAATAGTCAACTCTTCCTGGAAGTGAAACTACAGCTCGAAGAAGTAGTGTAGCACATAAAAAGCGGCTTAAATTAGTTGAAGATAACCAGGCAACAGTGATGTGTCGTTTGCTTGGGGGAGCAATGCAGCCTCAATCGATTCACTTCCGAAAAAAGATAATTTAGAACTTTTCGGCCAAATGCACTGTGAATTTGGCTGCAAGATATTTATCTTGCATTGGCATTAGAGACTCGAGCAAACCTCTATCACGACTACTTCGACAAGCCCGAACCAATGGACCAAAAACAAGCATTTTGCTGTTGGTAACACAACTGTGCGTAGCAAAATTCGCTCGAGTTCAATTGCCTTTACTTTCATTGCCGAGTTATGCTATCTTTCATTAAAAGCTCATGAGATGTCCAGTGATGAATATTTGGAAAAGAAAACCATCAAAGCTCTGTTTTTTTTCTTTATTTAGCTCACTGAGAGGTTAGTTACTGTCAGTAACGCGGAGACGTTTTGTCTCTCATGAAAACAAATTTTCTCTTGGTTTTGTGCAAGTTAAGGAAAAGTTTTCCTTTTGCAGCAGAAAATCAATTATTTTGTCGGTATTGCGTAAAGAACTCGATAAAGCCCATGGATAACTTTAAGGAAAAGATGGCGTAATCAATCGAGGCATTATCAATAAATTGAGTCCCTATTTCTTTCCCGTATCTCCTTTTCATAGTAAAAACTACCCTCTTTTTGTTAGATAATCCCATACTTGTTTTGGTTATGAAATTGAAACAGGAGAAAAAACGTATTTAAAATATTTTTGGAGATAAACCTTTTAACAGCTATATCCATGAAATGGTCTTTTCGAGAGCTCTCAACTGATATGGTAATCGATAGGGTTAACGTAAATAATAACTAAATCACGTCTATCCCTTTGACAACTTTTAAGCTAAAACAGGTACGGGACTTCCTAAAAAAGAGGGGGGTCAATTTTACTAGGTTGCACTTGTCTGTATCGTCAAGCTACTTTCTCCAAACCTACCTTAAAGCGACAAAGGTTGACAAAAAGTGCTGTAGCCCAGAACGCGTTTTTTTCTTCTAACGTGTGGATTGTCTTGTTGGCAGGGGTAATGCCTTTTTTAAGGGGCACATTCCTTATGAGGCCCTAAATGGAAACTGTATTCTTAGGACTCTAAATTAAAGTCCCACTGTATCTGTACGCGATTTAAGCCCTAGCCACAAGCATCGACCGAACTACGGCCGTTTACCTAATGGACTCAATAAATATTGGCAGACGCCCCTTCGGCCTCAGCAATCCAAATTCGACCTCTCCGATACCTTATCTGTGAAGGGTTGTATGCCGGAATTTCAAGTTTGTGGACGGGCTTTCACCTTATACTTTTCCTACAGGGCGTCGCAGGCATTTCAGCGATCGATGGCGCTTACGGAGGACATACGTCAATAGTTTCACATTTTTTCTTATCAGTGTAAACAACGAAATGCCGTAGGTAAATTTTTCACTGTGTTCCGGCGATAAATGGTTTAGTTGCCTGAGTAGTATTCCATGTTTTGAAACGTCCAGCGATGTGATTGAATATTAAACATGGGATGGCGCGGTTGCAGGGTGGTTGCCGTGCTCGCCCTCTCGGTCGCTCACGTGCCGAAAAACGTGTTCATCTATTACTTCCTTGTATCACAATAGAACGGTACGCTCGGCTGGGTTAATGAGGCCACTGGTTTTTTTTTTTGCAGCAGCGGAGCTGATAGCGAGGCGATTGTGTGCAGACTTGGTTGCAAGTGACGCGGTGTGCATCTTACGACATGTGCAGCTCACTCCATTGAAGCTGAGCCTGGGAAAAATATGCACAGAGAGAAACAGTCGGATCACGTCTGTTGGGAACAGTGTACTCAAAGCGCTAGCAATAATGTAGCGATAGTCATGTGCAATACAAAATTAATGACTTGTTTCCTCTAATTATGGTGAAATGGATGACAACGCAAATGTCCCCACCCTGTGGGGGGACCACTTAAAGGGGTCTTGTACACTGGTTGACCGATTTCGCGACACCCCATCTATGCATAGCTTGGCTGGAATGGATTGAATCTAAAAGCCTCAACCCCCCGCCTTCATTCCCAAAGCATTACACGATACAATCGCATTTAGATGAGCGACCTACAGATTCACATTAGGCAGCTCTCGTGGCTTTGATTGGGAAAATCCGTGGTTCGAGTCCAAGTCTAACCTTGTTGCTGGGAATGTGGACGAGCTTAATGGGTAGTTCTTCGAGGGAGGCATTGATGAAGTTGAGATGTGATGACGGGATGGGGTTAGCTGTAGTGTTGGTGTGCCTCGGTGGTCGTGCCCAGGAATCCTCCCTCTGAAAGGGCAATTCTTGACTGTGGAGAATTGAATGATTCTTGTGCCTAATGATCCAAGGGGTTCCTCTAATGAGGTGGCTGGATAACTCGTCTGTGAAGCGACTCATTCTGAAACTGTCGGGTGACAAAACATGCGCTGCAACCAGCACTTAACCACTCGAGTTAACCACACAAGAAGCGTTAGTAGAGCTCGAGTGCAGCGAAAATGACAAGGCATGTTAGGTTGTTTCGCAGCGGACGGCTGCATGCTTTGCACTTTTGAACCACGTTCGCGTCACAGCATCAAAGGCTGACGTGCATTCTATAAGAATTTCCGACATTGCAAAGCGCTGCGGAAGTTTGCCTTTTATTTTAAAGCGAGTAGTCTGGGATTTTCGCTCTAAAAATCGTGCAAATAATGTGGAGGGTGCCAAGGTGCGGGTTCACCAACAATACTAAGAGAACTTGGGAAAAGTTCCAGATACGTGTGGTTGCCTGTGGCAAACAGCGCCGCACTGCCGTCGTGGACCAAAAGGCAAACAAGCTGGAAATGGAGCTTTAGACAGGTGTCTTGCGGTGCCGAACTTGAAAGGGAAACTCCTCCAAAGCGGTGAATCTGCGGGACTTGTGCAGTCGTTCGAATGTAGGCCGTTAACAGACTGCTTTCTAATGTAGCGAACAACTCGCTCGCTTACTTCGCTGACGTCTGTTTGAAGGTTGATGGGAATACCCCTTTTTGAAAATAGAGGACACCTCTTTTTGTAAACAGAGGAAGTTTCTTGAAAGTAGAAGACACCTCTCTTTGAAAGTACAGGACACCTCTCGTTAACCGATTTGTGCCTAGAGGAAGTTTGAAAAAAATAATTTAAGGGAATAATCAAAACGTTTTGAATCAAAATTTTGCAAAATGGTTTTTTTTTGAAACGATCTTTTTTTTTTCTTTAGGCTAATTTAGATTTACCTTTTTACTTTAAAAAAGTGATTTTTGGGAGAATTCCGCATGAGGGTTGATATTTTTGATGGGTCGATAACAGCCTAGTGGGCAAAATCGGTTAAAAGTAGAGGATGCCAATATTTGAAAGTGGGGAACAAACTCCTTCTTGAAAGTTGAGGATACACCCATCTTGAAAAATACAGAAGACGACCCTCATAGAAAGTAGATTACGAAAACTTATCTACGATTGAGCTCACGCGTATCAATTTGATAAAAAGATTAACATAGCAATTATCTTTGCGAGAGCAGCAGATGGAGGTTTCATGTTGTTATCACGGCTGTGTAACGATAGTGTATGCTGAGGAGCGCAGTTAATATTTCATTGCTTTTATTTTTCAGGTGAGGCTCTGCAGCCAATTTGTTTCGGGGTAATTTGAAGTGAGGATACCGTCGTAAGTAAATCTGGCTCCCCAAGGAGTACTCACAGTTCTTGCCCGCCTCTCCGTTCTGCCGCCAGGCAACTCATCTTTCCATCCTATATTCGCATCCTCTAATTCTACACGCTGTTTCTTCAACCCTTTTTTCTGTCCATTTTTGCCTCTCTATGTTGTTTATTATTTCACTCCTTGCTTCATGTCCCCGCTCTGGCTATGTATTTACTTTTTTTCGAAAAACATTCCTCTCTTCTATCTTACTCTTTGTGACGTTGCTTTCCCTCAATTCCTTCTTCAACTTCATCCTTACTCTTTTTTTTTGTAATTTTCCACCTAATCAGAATCATGAAATCCCTCTCAACAATCAAGTCTGTTGCAACACTGTTGCAATCGGAAGTTCATTCTCGAGCCGCCACTCTAGATCTGCATTCTCATGCTCAAGTCTTGATGATTCCACTACACTATATAGCCAACGTTTACACTTCTACCTCAGGCATTCTCCTCGGTATATCTGCTGAACTTATAAAGAACTGAACAGAAGACATTTTTGACTCCGTCCTCGACATACGGATATTTAAGTGATCCTACTGTGCTTTTAATTACAGTAGTCACGTCAGCACTACCTTTTTATCAGTTCCCGATGACGTATCTACTACCAAGCAAACCCATCGATCTGGCATCATGCAAAAAGCGCGATGCTATCAGGGGAGGTGCACTATTTAGTGCGGCGTCAGTTGATTCCTAGGCAGATAACCAGGCTGCCAGGCAAAGGTGACGAGCTTCGAATATCCAATTTGCAACACATCCACCCAGCGTTTCGATGAGTAATGAATGACTCTTCGGAACGGAGGTAAATAGTAGCGATGAAAAGGTGCCACCACTATCACCCAATGATTTGCAGGCATTTCTCTTTGATTGGAGCGAATATCGACTTGGGTATCTGACTGCTGCCAGAGCTCGTTTGTTGTGGCGATGGAACTTAATGGACACCTGTCCAGGTTGGCAGTGTCAATGGGTTAAATGGTGGTGCGAGTCATTTGTACTCTGAAAATTCTAGTTTCGACGCCTCGTGACCTCAGACTAATCTACCGCAGAGCACAATAAATACGACACGGTTGAAGATTATGTGTTTTGGTACACGGAAAAAAGTTTTTGTTATACCAACAAAGTCATTTGTTAAAATAGGGATAACAAAAATATTTTGTTACAACAAAATGTTTAGTTCTATCAACA
>Ga0058701_10001647_pt1 | contig 16141 bp, 5 predicted proteins | sample AgamicOrMae_FD_97039 | JGI IMG/M metagenome (GOLD analysis project Ga0058701, IMG submission 97039) | Agave microbial communities from Guanajuato, Mexico - Or.Ma.e | ecosystem: Host-associated > Plants > Phyllosphere > Phylloplane/Leaf | place: Guanajuato, Mexico | collected 2012-06-04
AAAAAATATCAGGAATTTATTCAGAGAGAAGAGAAAAAAGAACAATAAAGACCCTAAAAACTTCGAAAGAATATTAAAACATTTTAATCCCCAGATTTGACCTTAAAGCCCTTTTTTTTTTTTTTTTTACTTTTCTGCATGAGAGCATCGGAATATGTCATCATCATCTCCAACGGAATCTTTGACTTGATCCCTTTTCTAATAGCCAACAAATTTTAGGATTTTTAATGATATTTTAAAAGTTGATATCTGAATTATTTGCTTTTGTGAAAAAACAACAGCAAAAAATAGAAACAAATAAACAAAAAATCATAAGATCTGTTAGTTAAGCGTCACATTTACTTCTTAAAACTGGCGGATGAGAATACTGAGAGAACGTCTAAAATTCCTTAGCGTTGAGGGGTAGGCAACCCGACGACGTGTCTGTTAGGACAGTTGCCTACCACCAAATTATCATTTTTTTCGCATTCTGAGAAAAAAATCTTTATTAAAGGCTTTTAAAAAAGATATAGCATGTAATAACCACCGAAAAGAAAGTGAAAGGAAATATCAGTTTTCCTCCGGAAACTCAACATTAGCTGTGGGCTAGGTATTCGAGAAAAGTAAAGACTAACTAATCAGCAGATACTGTATTAAAATGTGATGTACTGACCTCGATTGTGGTGTACTAAAAGTCACGAACTGATAATAGTTTACGGTCTATAAACTCTTGTAACGTAACTTAACCTAACCCCAGCAGTCGAACCTATCCCAGCCTAACCAAAGATAAACCATTTCAATTTAACAGAAGCAGTCCATGCAACGTAATGTATTTCGTAGGCTAAATTATTCAAACCTACTCAACAAAACCTTGCCTAAACCGAACAAAACCTTCACAACAGTAACCCAAGCAAACCGCTTATCACCGATCGGAATCGAACTCCTACAAAGTAGCGTAGCGTAATTAAATGGAGCTCAACCAAACGAAAGAAAACCGCACTTAACCTAGAAAACGGCACCTACCCTAGCATACCTAATCCAACCCATCCCAAGATAAACTTAACCATAAAGTAGCCGAAATCTCTTAACCTGTTACGATCGTTAACTTGAAACACCCCATAAGTTTCCTATTGCGTTCAGGAAGCTTGCGTTCAGGCAACCTGATGCTTATGTTTGTAAACCTTGCAAAATATATTTTGGGTCTTTATACGCGCGTTGAAGTGTCCCTGCATATGAATGCGAGCTCGACTCGAGCTCGCATTTATCCCATTGCTTTCAGTGAGCTCACGTTCAGACATCCATGCAAACCTTCCCAAATCCTCAGCGCACCTAAACCACTCCAGAACCAGTGACATAGTCAAGGTCTGCGTGACAGCAGAACTCCTTTGCAAAATTTCAAACAAGAGTTTTCTTTCGTCGAGTTGGCATTCTCTGGCGGCGCAAAATACGATCGTTATAGACTATCAGCGAAAAAAAAATCGAGGTAAAACGCCAAAGTGCTCTTGACAAGATGACTGTGATCGAGCAGCGTAATCAGAGCCCAGGTAGCCTAGACTACACATCTTGATAAGCCGGCAATTCGTTTACATTACATAGCAACGTGTTAGTCATGCCAGACACTCAGCTTGTGATTAATATCATGAAGCAATAGTCTGCATGAAACCTACTGAGTTCAAGCATTCTGCCTTCTTACATCCGTCGCCTCGCTGTGATTGCGGGAATTGAAGGTAATTACAACGAGGCGTTATATTTATTCCTAAATCGGATCATCAAAATGTTTCGCTTTTCTTTGCAGAAGAGGTGAACGTCAACATGACGCGTATGCATTTTCAAACAAAAAATTAACCTTTTTTTTATAAAATAAGTCTATTTGTTTTCAAAGCTTTTTTTGGCCTTGAATTTCTATTTACATTCTCCAAATTGTTATTATGGATCATCTTCGGAGACATTTGTATAGAAACCGAAAATCTAGGGGGATTAGTTGCACTGATAAAATAATGTCCTGTCATCAGGAAGAAAAACAGAAATTAAGAAAAATCACTGTCTTAGGGAAGTGTTATACCTGCCGGCATAGTTTTGGGTGTATAGTGGGCCGCAAAAGTCATGACCCCTGCTTGCGTGTTTTTCTATTGGAAGCAAGGGGCATGACTTTTGTGGCCCACTGTACATACAAAGTAAAACTCGATCAACTCGTGTTTTTGGTTCTCAGTAGCTCTACTCTTAGGGATTGTCCATTCATTACGTTAATAACGTGTTTACGTTAGCACAAAATATGCCACTTTTGGAACACCTTCCTGCTTTTGCTGCGCTTTTTTACATACCTAATTACATGAAAGGTTACGCTATCATCAATTCCCCTCCCCAAAAAGTAATTGAAAGCCCCCTTGTCGATTGCCATATCGAAAATATACAAAAAGGCCTGGAAAAAATCTATTGATGTGAAATAACCGCTGTGAAATAATCAGCTGCCTTGGCGACAATAGTGGCCAGCATATACTAGAAAGTAGGCACTCAGGGTGCAAAACCATGGGCGCCGCCATCTTGTTTCCGAAGTTTTCCCGTAAGCTACAATGGTACCACGGAAAGCAAAATGGCTGCCCAATGCCTCCTCTCTTGTATATTCAGGCCTCTAGATGACAATTCTCTAAGCTAATTCGCCTCGCTCGCCTGCTGCTCCGCTCGTCCACCAAGAAAGAAAATGCTCTCTTTATAATGTGTATGTTGCACGGCTGCAGCACACTGCGACCGGTCGTAAGTGCGACCCAAAGAAAAGATGTTACGCAACTCCAAGAGCCATTTACGGCTTTGATGGTCATCGGAACGAACGGTTCTTCTCCCCTCCCTGTCATTAATCATAGCCCGTTGTGATAGTGATCCAGATGACTGAATCATATTCGGCAATTGCGCAAGTCGGACACAGCTAGCAGTACTAATGAGGATGTGTTTGGTCGCGATTAATCGCTGTCTGTACACCTTTAATTGGACGATGATCGACGCCTGCTATATTTAACGTGACGCCACGTAGCGCGCCAAATTTGAATCGTGCCAAGCCTGCCATATTAAGACTCTAGCTTTAGGCCACAGAATAAGACGCTCACTCTACTTTTGAAAGTCCGATTCAATCTCTCTCTTTGCGGTGCTCGTTTGTTTCCGCCAACCTGCGGCGTTTCTATGAAAATTCTTCACTATTAGGGAAAATATTTTATGGCACCTAGCCTAACTAAACATAATCTTTATGGACGTAATCGTTTTACATTAATTCAGTCTGAATGATTCCGCCGTGCAGTGAACCAACCCACTCATAAGAAACCTAACTTGAGGTAGCCTGAAATTATCTAAGTATAAATTTGTGTGTTAACGTAGTGTAAACTGACCTGCTTTACGAGACGTGTTCGAGCCAAGATTTTTTTAAATTGCTTGAACACGATTTAACCTGACCATCCTCCATTTCATCCTCAACCCAACTCAAATTTGTTATCTAATTACGTACTTAATCAAGGTTACCCTTTTAATTCATAGCGTGATAACCCAACGTAGCCCATCTCTCAAAAAAGAAAAACAAAAAAAAATTGATACCTCCATGCAGGAAGGTTACAACAGAAAAACCCAGTGCTGTTAGGTCATAACTTTCCACCTGAAAAAAAAATAAAAAAATAGCGCTATTAGAATTTTGATTTCTACGCTCATGCATACGTTTTCCAGCATTTTGTCTCCCAAATACAAATTTTACTTATCAAAAAAGACTTATTACGACATGAAACATACACCGAAATTATCCCGTAGGTATAGAAATTCAACTTCTAAAAGCACTTAAATTTTCGGCCGGAAAGTTATAACCTTGCAGCACTGGGTTTCTCAGGTATGATCTTACAGCTTTCGGTTTTTCAGGTATGACCTTTCCGCGTGGAGGTATCGATTTTTTTCAGTGGTTGCGCTGGTAAAGTAGGTCAGCGTAGAAAACCAACAAAGTGCGAAGTCTGAAATGTTTTCAATGTTACTCGTATTTCCTACGAAAAGCACCTTTGAAATAATAGCATCGGCGCCCTTAACGAAAGAAGAGAGTCTGTTAACAGTGATTTACTGTAACTGATTGTGACTTTCAAATTAAGATGGATCGCGGCCACGTTCGCGAACGACGGAAAAGTATGTTGGTCGCGAAGATGTATCAGGAGAAGCCGGGGCACCGCCTTGGGCGGCGAGCTCGGCGCCGAGCCTCATCGAGCTGCGCTCACAATCAGTCCCCGGAGCGGTCGGTCTGCCCTTCCAGCACCCGGCCCGCGCCCGCACCATCCGCGTGCCGCCCTCGTGCCGCCTTGCAAAAGGTCAAGTGACTTGCAATTACCTTCGTTGGCTAGCCAGTAATAGGGCTGGTTATTCAGGAAGCTAGACTGCTGCTCATTTTTCGGCAATCATGAGGCTTTTGTGCGTTTTTTCATTGTGAATATGAAAGCATCATAATATCAACACTATTGTCACGAAAATCCGAGAAAGGCAATCAGGACAAATGGAAGTGACTTGAGATACTTTTGAGTACTATTTCTGCACTAGTAAGGACGCCGTTTAAAACATAAATAGAAAGTTTCCTTGTGGGTGGTCAGTCTACACGATGTCTTTCAGAGATCATAACATCACAAATTTGCTGAATTGGAGAGCTCCTTTCACAGTGACACGAAGTGTTCATTGCGAAAATAGAGAAAATTTCACCAGTTGATCTCGAATCATGCATACGCTCTTCTGAACTGGCAAGCAAGCTGATTGCCTGGGGACGTTAAGGCGATGGCCTGCCACATCGATTGGAAACCGGTCTTAAGTCTAGATTACTACTAACACTAGAGCGATTTACGCTAAAAAAAAATCGAACACTTTTTTTTCTTCGGCAGACTGGTAAGACCCGATTTTTAAATGTCAACTACTTGAGTTCCTCAAGCTATGATCCAGATTTCATCCTAAGTGATAGGTCTGAAGACCCTCTGCTAATCAAAGAGAAATTGGCAACGATTCTCTCAGTAAAGTTAAAGTCTAGACTGGAAATAAATATGACTTGTGCCTGCTATCGTTACCAACACTGAGTTTTCCTGATGTACCGTACAAAGCTTGGCAAAGATGAGATGAAAACTTAGGCAGGACGCTTGATGTGACTTGGTGTGGAGGAGGGAAACATGTCGATGGATTCGTTACCTTTTTGAAGTTGTCTACTTTGTCTTCATTGAATTCTTTTACTGTGTGTCTTTGGTTGGGCTGATTTTAGCGAATGCTAGGGTAGCTCACTCCGATTTTGGTACTTCAGCCTGACGGCTGGAGAAAAATGAAGTATAGATGTGGAATATCAGTGTAGATGTGAAAGATGTGGAAAAGTAGTGTTGGTCGCGTTGATGACTGTTCCGTAATTTGATTCGCGCATTTCGTCGTGTGTATGAAAGTGACTGTGTGTAACACATTAGATGAGAGATTCTGCTTGCACGAACGGACGCTGAGTTATCTGTGTCCAGCTGGGTCAGCGGATCAGATCTTCTAGAATGCTGGAAACAATACTAGTATACGGGTGAGTTGAGCCAACGCTGATATTCATCACTACATGGTACCAGGTATCGAGTGTGTTTGTAGAGCAAGTACTTTTGATCAGTTAGCAGTTACACTGCTCTTAACCAATGCATTGCTTTTTACAATTACGAAACCTTGCCGAACAACTGCTAACGTAACTTGTCCCCTTCAACCCTAGACATCGCTCATCTTCTTGTCAGGTTCAGTCAGTGCATCGTTTTGCACTTTCCATCATAAGAAATGGGAATCGATCTAAAAATAAACTCTTTAGATTTTTTTCTTACAAAAATGATACCTCTATATTTCTCATCCTTATTTTCTGAAAAAAAAGGACACTAAGCCATGCCTTCATTTCGTACGAAAATTACGCAGTCTTCATGTTTCCTTAACCCATTCTTTCAAAAAAAGGTAGCCTTTTCTGCCTGTAAAATTCAAATAGTTTAACGTTCTGCTCAGACTATTTTTTTTTATTTTTTTTTACTATGCTGCGTTGAGTAAGCGGCATCCTCAAGAGCATGCTTTAGTCAGCCTTCAACGTCGTCATTGTTTCGATTTAAAATGAGCACCTCGAGATACATCGGCACAGTTCGGTAATAGCTATGATTACTGCGAAAAAAAAAAATAATCGGGTTTGTCCGCGAATCCACAGAAGGATCTTTTCGACGCCTAGTTATCTCAACCTTGATGAAGAGACATAGCTCCTTTGTTAGCGCTGCTGCAATGATGTACTTTGACGGCCTGATTGATCGCGGAGCCCGCCGATGGTACCCGAAGCAGCCCGAAAGTACCCGCGACGCATTCGGCTCACCTGACAAATGTAATGTTGCAATACCCCATTTTTACAAGGACACCCTAGTCAAAAATTGTTCTTCTTAATTTTACGAAGATGGCCGATCTATTTTTCGTAAAATGTACCTTATGTAGGCTATGTTGAGCATATGCATTTCTTTGGGTATAACGCTTTTTCTTTTCCAACAAGTGAGAATTATTCAAAAAGAAAATCTTAGAAATGCTGCGAAATTTCTCGAAAAACAAAACACCCGTTTTAGGGAATGCTACACTTGTTTCGGGTGCGAATTTAAAACGGGGTTAGTAGGCCTACTTATTTTGGTCATTTTTCAAGATAGACTATTGTTCAGCCACATCACTTGGAAGATCTCAGCGAGAGCTTTCCATTGGTGTGGCTGAACATAGGTATATGTTGAAAAATTACCAAAATACGCACTACCCACGTTTTAGTTTCTCACCAAAAACATTAAGAGATCTCTCTGTAACGGGTGTTTAGTTTTTACTGTGTGGCTTTCCAAAAAACAAAGTTTAAAAGGTAAAAAGAATTTATTTTTTCCCTAGAACGTAATCAGTGAAACATGTTTTGATAGGCTGGTTTTGAAGAGGCAGTGACTAAAAAAAAATATTTTTTTAAATATTATTTTTATTTTTAGTCATATTGCACTCTTGTGATGTTCACGCGTGCTTTGAATTCTTCCAGTATGAATGCGAGCTCGACGTCAGCTCGCATAAGTTCCCTATCGTTTTTACGGGCTCGCATTCAGGTATATTTGCAAACCCTCCTAGATCTATTATGGGTATTTACATGCGCGTACAGGTCTCACCGCACGAATGCGAGCTCGGCGCCCGCTCGCATAAGTTTCCTGTCGCATTTAGCGGGCTAGCGTTCAGGTATGTTTGCAAACCCTCCTAAATCTAGTTTAGGTTTTCACTCGCGCGTTGAAGTCTCCCTGCATGAATGCGAGCTCGACTTGAGATCGCACATGTTTCCCACTGCGTCCAGCGAGCTCACGTTCAGAAACATTCAGCAAATCTTCGGAAGCACATTGAAGTCGTTTATACACGCGTCGAGGTCTCCCTACAGCAGCAATGTTGTCCTCAGCATCTTCTCAATCATCCATTGTGTGCGAAGAGCAATGAGTCCCCTGGACGTCTTCAGCTACCGTCTTTGCGGTTACCGCGGCACTGTCGAGCTGTTTTGTGTTGACCGTTAAGGCAGACGATGAGTGGACGGCGGCACGCGAAGCAGAGTGTGCTTTGGGTTGGCCACTGGCCGTCCGGCCAGCGAGCGCGCCGCCGCAGAAAGTTGCGTCATCAGCGGCAATTTTTCCAGGGTTCTTATTGGTTTAACGAGCGGATCAACGAGGTCGTTATTCGTACTGGAGAAGTCTTGCTCTACTTTAAGTCCAGTTCGCTCTTATTACTCGCAACATTCCGGATGAGGGCGCGACGCATTCTATTTTCGACCACAACGCGGTTTACTCGTCTAGGAGTCATCTGCGGAGTTTGAAAAACGAAAGAATACGGAAGGATTAAAATGAATTTTGATTAGAATTCTTGTCAATAACGGATGTCGAATTACAGTCACGGTCTTTTTGTTGTCAGGTCTGACTCGAAGCTGACCTCTCACCTACTGTAGTATCACTTTCGGTGACCAGATCTACTCACGCCCAACCACTCTTAACGTAACCAGATGTAACCTAACCTAGCCCTACCTTACCTAACTTAGCCTAACCCCACGGCCAAACCTACCTAGGTCTTCACCTTGACCATACCTTACTACACCCACACTAACCTATCTTTATGGATCCTGATCTTACCCAGCGTAACCTCAACCGAACGAAATAGCTTGGTCTATTCCCATGGGACTACACTTAATGTGACATCGACTAACAAATTTTCCAACCTTATGAAGTCTCGTCAAACATTGTTTTCGCTTGCCATTAGCCTGATTTGCATTTCGCGGTGACTGAAATATGATTCTCAAGAAAAAAATTGAGCGTTCCTAACGGCGAATTTGCAAAATAATCATCAAAAGATCACTAAAGAACTCACGTCATCACATATTGGAAGTTATCTTTTTTGACCTGCGAAAATCCACAAGGCCACACCCGTCAAACGGCAGCCTCTGACAGCCATTTTTGTGCGACGAACAGATAAGATTCTGTTTCCAAACATAGAAAATCAATCAATCCAACAAAGTCGGACGGAAAAATTCGGACGGATGACACCCGCGAAGTAATAATCCCGTTCGCCCGATCACGGTTAGGAAGAGAAGGCACATTGTTTTTTATCGCTGAAACCATGCCACTTCACTCTTATGTTTGAGAACTCATTTCACTCTTGTGTTTCGTTGCTTTTGTTACTGGAACGAAAGAGATGCGAGTTACAGGGCACATAAGCCTGGTTGTCCTTTCTACTTATCGGTTTGTAGAGAAATTACCGATGCTGATGATGGTCAAGAATTGAAGTGCCCGGTTTTTCGCAGATGTTCACTTCACTCGGCATGGAGACAAAATGTTGAACACAAAATGCAGAGTTATCATTGAGTACTGCAACATTGGGATCAGTTTGAAAACAGAAGAATAACTACCCTCACTTGCTGCCCTGAGTGTTCACGTTCGTTTGACTTTCTCCGATCGGTATTGTTGTGACAGCTTTGTCGGGGAGGTGACACCGAGCCTTTGTCTTTGAGTCTGGAAAGCGACGCTTCGGGTGCGGCGTCCTGCCAGCAAAGCAGCGACCTGTCCTGGCGGGCCACAAATCAAGGACTAAACCCAGAAGGATGTCCTTAGCTGAGCTGCGTCCCCTCGCAACCGGAAGGCCCATCAAACACCGTTCCCTGCAAAATTTCAAGGCAATCTCCCGGAAATTTACCAAGCGATTAGCCTCAGTATACTTAATCTAAAACAATGACGAGTGAATAATCGTAGTTTTACTCGCGACCTTGCCAAAACAAAGAATGGATTTTATGACTCTCCTCGCATTTTTCATGGATCTTCTCTTGTCCACGTTTACATTCATTGCATGTACGTTGTCTCAATGGTTGAAAAATATTTTTTACATGTGCTATGGGTAGCGGTATTAATAATTTGTTGACTGGAAACGTAGAGAAGGGTATTGTGGGTTTTTCGGGCACATTCAAGGAAAAGGCAATGCTTAATGAAAGCTTGAGTGCACAGTAAAAACTAATGCCTGTTTTAGGTCCCACACCTGTTTTGGGTATAAAAGCGAAACAGGGGCAGACCATAATTTGGAACATCTTTGAAGATAAGCCTACCAACAACCATATCAATGAAAAGGTCTCGTCAAGAGCTCTCCATTGATATGGTTGTTCTTAAGGGTATGGTCAAAAATAACCAATTCCGCTCTTCCCCTGTTTTACCTTCATACCTACAACAGGGGTAGCTAGTTTTTACTGTGCGCTCAAAACAGTCAGACGTATATTCTGTGATAAATTGAGAGTGGTACAGGCTCTTCATTTTTATTTCGCTTTGAAAATAGTTTTAGGAAAACCTCACTTAGGAAACGACACAAAACTTTTTAATAGATGTAAATAAGACTTTAATGGTATCAGGCCTTCATTTGTTGTTCACTTCTCCTTTTTATATTAAAATCATAAATATCGAGATAAAAAAGCAGCGGTTACTATTTTCAATAAACAAATAAAGACACTCAATCCGAAAGATACTTCACGTTATTTCATCGCCACCACCAAAATTATTCGTGCCGGAGACTCACCTTTCAAATATGTGTCGATAGAGGGACGTCCTGTACATTACGTGTAGAAGGTATGGACACCATTTGCGAAAATGTCACAATGTTGCCGTCAGGCCGATAATACTTTTAGATTAAGTTGTCAACCGAAAGGTATCAACGGTTTCTAAAATCTCTTGCCTGTACTTTAATACCAAACCATTTTGAAGAGAAGTCACTTCCGAAGATATCGAACAGAAATCAGCGCAAATGCAAACGTTTCTGGAAAACCACTTCGGAACGAAACGAAATTTAAAACGTCAATTTTTCAGAATATGTTTTCCGTATTTATCATTATCGGTGCCCTGTTGAAACACCCGAAACACACTTATAAAACGTGTTTGTGTACACTCATAATATTTGTCGTCACTTTGAGAAGGTGGCCTTAGAGACTCACCTGCAGGCAATAGGCCTACTCGTCAGTTTATTCATCTAATTTTAAAAAAAAGTCATTTAACTTATTTATTCAGTTAATCCAGTTTATTCGTATATTTATACATCTAATTAAAACGGACACCGCAATCGACAGCGCGGGCTGCGCACGTCCACCGATTGAGTCACCGGGGCTGGTCGTGCGCGGCGTCCAAGATGGCGACTGCCGATCAGCTGATAACGAACGGCTAGCTGATCGTTCGGTTGCGCAACGGGTGGGGGATGGGATGGGGCGAGCAACGCGCTATATTATAGCCACGCTATATTATAACGCTGATTATGATAGGCGCAATGCCACCGCGCCAACGCCGCCCTAGCTAGACATCTGTGTCACCGGACTGATAGGATCGCCTTACAGATCGGCCTAGCGGATACGCCAAGATGGCTTTCTTTCGAGTAATACTAGTACGAAGCATTCGCGGCGTGCGCTGAAAAAAAAGGAGCGCCTTTAGTAACGGTTTAACATCTCCCTCGATGCTCCGCAACTCGACGCGGAAAAATATGCAAAATGTGTGCCCGGTGTTATAATTAAAACTTATAATGACAGAGAGAAACCTAAAAATATTAAAAAATTCTTTTGTGGAAGATTTTTTAACGTAAGAATATTTTTTATCTCTAAAAAATAATACAACCGTACCAACCGTAGCTTAACCTTACCCTCTATTCTCGTACCTAATGTAGCCTATAGTAACGTTCAAACCTAACTTAACCTAACTTGATCTAACCTATTCTAACTTGGCTTAATCTAACCCTACCCGACCCAACCTAACTTTACCTAACGTAACGTAACGTAAGTTAGGTAAGGTAACGTTCAAACCTAACTTCACCTAACCTGATCTAACCTTTTCTAACTAGGCTCAATCTAACCCTACCCGACCCAACCTAACTTTGCCTAACCTAACTTTATCTAACCAACCCTACTGAACCTAATTAAATCTGACTTACAATTTGTACATCGCAGTAACAGTTTTTTATCGGTGTTCCCTGCCTTAACGAAAAATGATAATTATAGGCGCAATGAATTTCCATAATGAATCTAGACAGTCGAAGTAAGAATAAAAATAATGTCAAACGTAAGTGAAGTGCAATTGTTGCATTTTGTACCCAAATTTGCGGCATGCACGTCAAAAAAAAAGGAGAGCTAATGTCCGGCATCAAACTTGAACTGGTTAGCCTCATTACAGCCGAAAAAAGTTACATAATTGCGCGAAATAATTCGACAATTATCTTGGAGAGCCAAACCGGGGAGCGGTACTGATTTTATTTTTATAAATAATCGAGCATACTGTGGGCTTTCCAAAAGAGTCACTCATGCAAATACCGTACGTAATTAGTTGCTTCATGAAGAAAAATATTGGCCAAGAAGTAAAGTAGCACAGGAGATCGTGTTTTGAGTCACCTGAAATCGCGATGGGCCTTTCATTTACTATTCTGCTAATGGCTTTTGAATCCAACTTGTTTTTACAAGACCTACAATTACAATATCTACAATAACTACAAAAGGTAAAAAATATCCCTTTCAAACACTTACTCGTTAAAGTCAGTAACAGGTTTGGTCTCTTTACTAGTAAGTAAAGTACAGGTTAATCTATTAACTATCATTGAGAGGTTCGCTTAAGATAGCTATCCAGAATCATTTCTACAACATGACATTGTTCCGAGCATGTGCTGTGCATATGGACAAGGAAGATGCATTGATCTGGTTCGTTATAAAGTAACCATCTGCATAATTGCAATCATAATTCACCGGCCCGTCTTACGACTGGTTTCTTGTCGAAACGTCGTCGTAATTGTTGCACTGCAACTGCAAACTAAGAGGAGGTGCAAGGAGTTCTATTGTTCCAGGTAGCGATGCTGCGCTACGCACATTTACATTCCAGCTCTCTTTTTATTTGCGATCTACCGGTAGCTAGCGAATACCTTACATGGTTAATTTTTATCGGCCTTTTTTTCCCGCAATTAGTTGCGAAAAAAGAAGAAATGGCTTTGTCGTTGGTCGTAGGAGCAATTTACTCCATCAGAGAGGAGAAAAGTTTATGAATTCACACTTAAAATTAGCAGTTCATTGATTTGCTACAATTACAGTCATGTATGAAAGTAATGAATCAAATTTGATAGAAAATTAATAATATATTTAAAAGCTTATTGACATAAGTTACTGCTAACGGATGCTATTCGTCGGATGTAGAATTTGGAAATATGGTACTTTTTTTCTCTTTGTGTCCCTTTTAAGAAGGTGTTTTTAATTTGAAACCCGTGATTATTTTTTTTCAGGCGAATGACTTCTTAAAAAAGGCATCCCTAAAAAAGGTATTCTTCAAAAAAAGTATTCTTATTATCATTATTTTTTGTATTTCTATTTATTTATTCATTTTTGCTATGCAAAGTGAGCATATTGGCTCGCAATCAATGATGTTTTTTTTATTATTATTTTAAGATTATTGTTTTTTTTTCAAATAAGATTTTTTAAAAATAATTTTACGGTATACTCGATTACTTAATATTTCCGTAATTTTAAAAACAGTTTTAGCTCAAACGAATGAAAGTAATGTACAAAATTCTATTAAAACCCATTGTAAACAAGTCTTCGGTTGATATCGATTATCGATAAAAGAAAAGTTATATCTCTTTCGGGAAACTGCCAGCAAACTTTTCAATAACGAGATGATATCAAGATGCTCAATAACTATCGCATGTAACATACGCCCAACAAGACAAAACCCTTTCTTAACCCGTCGCGTACCTGATCTCTTAAAAGTACCCAAATACGGATACCGATAGGCACGTACACGGCCGCTAACGAGCTGGAGCTAACCGCAGTTGATGAAATGTCCGTGAAAGGAATAAACCGACTGACGAGCCTATAATTATCGAAATTGGAAAGAAAAGTATCAAAAGACTGGCCCTGATGAGCTGGACTTTATCTGCTCCTTTGAGCAGGCCTGGTCCAGCCTTCCGTAGCTTACAGTCAGCCTAAACTTAGCAAGGCCTGTCCTTTGTAACAACGATGCTTCTATCCCCCCTCTTCTTCTCTGAGGATAGGTTGGAAGTTGCTTTAGCGACCGCGCGTATTACTAGTCGTCCAAACGAGGTCATAACTGCTGGTCTGGATTAATTACATGTAGAATGAGACATGCAAGAGAATAGGGGACGGTCCACTGTAATTGCTTCGAGAAGAAATTGAATGTTGTTATTTTTACAATGCTTTAAGATCCGCATGAAACCGCAGAACTATACAGATTTGTACGTCTTCACTTTGGAGAGCAATTTTGGAGTACCGTATTTACCTGGCACTTGTCATGAACGTCGGATGGCTATTGACGCATTTTATTCTTGAAACATCAGGCAGAAATTGTGCCGTTCGTAAATAAGAAAGAAATAAAGTAACAAGCGACAAAGCTGGACTGTTTTAAATGGTGCAAATTAGTCTTATATCTCGATTCGTTAGACCAGGTAATCAAAAGCTTTTATTGTATTCTACCGTGTCGCTTCTTTTTCAGTTGCTATTTCGGAGTGTTCTTATTTAAGTTTCATACATAGTTCTAAGCAAAAATACATCCACAACACAACACCTCTCTTCGGAGATGGGCTCGGTAGCCGAGGTCATAACAGGTCGCATTCGCCAAAAATTATATTCCTCATTTTTCTGCTTAAACGTAAATTAAAGTCGGACGAATTTACTCGCCGCACCATTTTCCTCGCCTTAGACTTCTCGTAAGCCATTTTCGATTTAAAGTACACTCTCAATCGAGCATCGATTTTCAAGAGTACAGATACAGCTGATAAGCGTCCAATAAAAAGTGTTAATTACTATCCACCCTTTTGTAGCAATCCTCTAGATTATTTGAACCCGCACTTGCATTACTTAAGACACTTAAATGAGAACTATAAGATATTGCTCCGTTTCTTCGTGATCTCCGAGACAGGCAACTATAGTAATAAACAAGAAGCCCAGTTTTGTGCTGAAAGCTGAATTGGCTTTCGGAAAAGGGCCCCGTAGGCGGCAGCCCGTCGCTTCCCCGACCAAAGTGTGGCGCTTGCTCCTTGGCACTCCTGGAGAGACTTTGGTCCCCAGGTGGGGTTGTGAGCCCCAGGTTGAGCGTTGGGCTGCAGGTGGGTTGGTGGTACCCAGGTGGGGTGGTGGGCTGCTGGTAAGATAGTGGAGCAGCCTCCGAGCGTCTCAGATCTCATTCATAATAAAGATTGCGCAATGGTAGTCGGCCCATGGTACGCGTCCGTTGAATCGTGGGTGGAACTGACGGTGCTTTTCGTTCAGACATTAACGCCTATTTATCGCCACGAGCTTATGATTTACTTTATCATTTCATAATTTAAATTTCTTTCATGAAAGCCGTCAAAGCATTCGTCTTCCAGATTGGTAATTAAACCACCGATTTTGAGGCCGCGTTACTCTACTTTGTCCTTGTGCTAGGAATAGAATATTCTTTGTTTGAGAGCAATGTTCCCTGCAAGAGAAATTTCGGTTTATTCGTTGCTTAAAAAAAAAGATTTTCCTAAATACTTATTTTACTAAAGTGAAGGAAAAACTAACTTCAGCTTAGCAATGTTACAGCAAGTTTAAGAAGATGAAATGGGAATGTATGAGTATAAAATCCCAGTAATTGAAGTTTTATTCCACAAAAGTAAATCTTTGTAAAGAACTTGATTGGAGGGAAAAATGCGCAGTACGTCAACATCATGGGAAAATTTCTATACCTACAGCGGTGGCAAAGTCCATATTTCAAATTTGCGAAAAAATTGAATGGGCTTGACCTGGCTGAAATTTCCTCTATGAAAATCTGCGTTTAGCGTCTGGGATCTGTTCGTTATCCGACAAACAAATTCTTAAACCAAAGATGTTTTCGCATTTTTGTTTTGATTGTTCACAGTTCAATACCAATACCAAGGTGACATTTGTGAACTACGCACCCCTATAAGTTCCGTTATCATGAATTTTTTGAGCTCAATTTTCTGTTTTACTCGAAGAAACAGTTTTGCATTTATTGAAAATAATGAGGGTGCTTTAATACCCCGTCAGGCCTCAAGAGCAGAGATTGATTATTTACGACGTGTTATTACTTTATTCCATGATGAAATGTTAATAAATTTTGCGTCGAGTGAGCTGGCGAAATGCGGCTTACCCAGCAATCTTGAAAAGTACCTCTGCAAGGAGACCTATTTATCGTCTTATCAGTTTGACTGGAAAGTGGTAAAAACAGAACCAGCCGCTGAGCAGCAGTCCTTGATTGCTCCTGAGCGCCCAACAAAGCTCTTAACTTGGACTTAATTTCTCAATGAAGTCAACGCACTGCTATTTATATCGACTACTTTTGCTTTTCATATTATTAAGTACGGAAAGTATACAAGGAGTTCGTATTTTAGAGCCCTTGCTGGTTTGTTTAAATCCTTGAAATAACTGTCTTCATACTCACGTACTTGAGATCACTCTGCGAGGATATACCCCTTCACTAATAAGTTGCGCTGGTGATGTATTGGCAAGGGATTGTTAATATTTTTACTACCCTGTAGCCTTACATTTAGTTTTGAAAGTTCATCTACCTCTTTTGTTCCTATTCAGTTAAATCATTACTTTATACTCCAAGGATCAACGCTATGGAACTTTGTGAGAAGGATAACCTTAAAA
>Ga0058701_10001648_pt1 | contig 16135 bp, 10 predicted proteins | sample AgamicOrMae_FD_97039 | JGI IMG/M metagenome (GOLD analysis project Ga0058701, IMG submission 97039) | Agave microbial communities from Guanajuato, Mexico - Or.Ma.e | ecosystem: Host-associated > Plants > Phyllosphere > Phylloplane/Leaf | place: Guanajuato, Mexico | collected 2012-06-04
CGCAACCTTGAGTTAACCTGAGCTGTTACGTTTAGGTGCCTCGTGCTGTGCTCCGCTGTCGCTCCACTCAACTGCGCGAATAAAGGTGGAACACACGAGGTAGAGAAAGCCAACCTTCGAATTTCGTGTTGCCTACCTCTAAAGGTGGGTGTCTATGGGGAGCAAGGTCTTCGGGGCGCTGGAACGGCGAGGTGCATCGATAGTCCCTCGGGCGCTTGGGGTCCTTGCCGATGCACGACGAGTGCCGATGGTCGCCGGCGCAGCACGACCCCGACCCAGACCCCGACCCGTTCGTCTCTGACTCACTCCGCTGCCGCAGCCTCTTCCCGTCGACGGAGTTGCGGAGCTGGTCCAGCTGCAAAAGCTGGCTTCGCAGGGCCTCCACCTCGCGCAGGTATCGCTCCTACAACACCACAACCTTTCCGTTTAACATCTTCCCAGTATTCACGCATTTCCTCTACTCCACAATCGTTCCTCTTGCCCCATTCTTAATCTGCGAGTACGTAATAATTTGTTAACAACTGCGGATTAACCCATAACAGCCCTAAGTATTTGGAGTGAAATTTGGCTTATAAGGAGTTCGAAGGATTTTTCCCATTCAATAACGCAATTTTGAGCTTTGGAAAATGTCTAAATTATTAAATTGCAGGTTTTTAGAGGGGTGATATTTTTAATTGTGACAATACTGAACAAAAAAGATCCTTTAAAATAAAGTTTACTGTTTCCGAACGGCATCACTAGGCGATGGTGGGTTAATGGGGCACTCGACCAATTTTCATCGAGTAGCCATCAGAAAGAGCTCAAAAAGGACGAAGAAAGGTCCAAAGCAGCACCTAGATACAATCAGCCGATCGCCCGAAAATCGAAGTTGCCTGTGACGTCCATGAATCCGTAAATTTTGCCGGATTCCACGGATTCTGTCACAGGCAACTTTGAACTCGATTTCCAGGCGATCGGCCGATTGTATCCAGGTGATGCTTTTGACTTTTCTCCGTCATTTTTTTTAGCTTTTTCTGATGGCAATCTCGATGAAAAAAAAAATGGTCAAGTACCCCATTCTTGACTTTTTCAAAGCATTTTACACTTTTGCGAAAAATTCCGCTTTATTTGCAAGGCTCCGCCCAAATCGTTGTCTCCTATTTTAGTTCCTGGAGGAGGGGCTGAGTGGAGTCACCCCTGAGGATTTGTGCGCCCTCACCTCCACTCCATCCACCCGGTTGGTGCAATGCTCCGGCACGCTGGCCTTCCACATGCGCGTGTGCCCCGCCACGTGGGCGTCCACGTTCTCCGCGTCCGTCCACGACTTGGCGTTCAGGTTGACGGCGTTGAGCCTGCCGTTCACCAGGCCATGCTCCGCGGCGATCCCGTGGCGGTACACGTTCCAGTCGGCCGGGTACTTGAGGCGGCCGTTTTCGGAGAGGGCGGGCGGCGTGCTCTTGGCGGGGCTGCACCCGTCGGGGTCCCGCAGCGGCGACCGGTGCGGGGAGCGGTAGCGCTCCTTCACGTAGGCGACGCCGCTGCCCGGGCTCCGGTTCTCCCGGCACGGGCTCAGCGAGTGGCCCGACATCCTCTGCTGGGGGCGTCCTCCGGGGACCTGCGGGAATTGCCTCGCTGCCGCACACTTGCAGCGGTCCGTTTCGCGCCCTGTCGAGCTCAACTGCGCCTTACGTCCGGGTGATGGTACACGGACCTTCTGCAAAAATAAAGACTATATTTTAAACTCAAAATGCTTCATACGATTCACTTACTTAAAACAACTTTCAACTACGTAAAGACCTTTGACGACATATGCTGTGTATCGCTCGGCATCAAATTTTTCAATGACAGGTTGATAATGCAAACTTAACGCTCAGACTGGTCTTCCCCTCCAAGCGCATATACCACACACATGCTTACCCTTCCCTCGCAATTTAAAATCGCAAGTTGCTTATTTGTTAGATATGTTTAGTCCACTCAACGATTATAATTCCAAATTAACTAAGAGGTTTGTCATTAAAAAAAGGAAGAAAAAATATTTGAAGTCATATCATTTTAGTTACGTCGTGGCTATTCGCCCGTCGGCGCAAATACATGGAGACTTAAACGCACAAAATGCATTTTAAATGGAAGGTGACTTGAACGCACGGAACCCAACCTAAAACATTGTATATGGGGCAGGCAGGCGAATAGCCACTTCGTTTTAGTTAACAATGAACCAAATATGCGACATGGGAGATGGACCTAAAAATTATAACTAGCAAGAATAGAAAAGTAAAAAATCGTCAATATTTAAAAAAAATAAGGAAAAAGTAAAAAAAAAAAGAAAAGTAAAATCGTCGATAATTTGGATAAAATGAATACGGAAAGCATTTGGACGAATAACTGATCTTTCTTCCATTACAGTAGAGTCTCAGTTACAAGTCTCTCAGTTGTGAGTCCCACTCGTTTGTACGTCCAATTGTTATAGGCTCATCCAGAATACATTATATGGCGTTATACGGAAGATTATTTTCACTTGTACGTCCCTCTCAGTTCTACGTCCAAACTTTTGAAACCCGACTGGGACGTATAACCGAGATTCCACTGTACTTCCTTCTTACTCTCACAGTTAATATTGAACAAAAACAGATTGGAACGATTGGAATAAGCTCGCGATCACTTGATGGGTCAGAAGCCGGCGCATCACATTATATTAACTGCAATAAATTTCTGGAATTCCTACCGAACCAATCCACAAAATTGTTTGTCAAGGCGAAGCGCTGGATGCGTATGAGATATAAAGTAGCAAAATTTCTTCCAACGCTTCTAGCATGAAGTCTTTCCCACCTTCGGCATTTCAAATGGTACTTAAAACCCACGCACTAACGAGTACAAGAATTGCTTCCAGCGAGTCGGATGGGACTTATCAACTGTCTGACAGGCACAATACAAACGAAATAGATGAATTGCTAGCGCCCCTAGCGGCATACAGAGGAATCAATATTACCGGCACCCTCCGCTTTTGACAGACAGACATGGCATCGTATAACCTACTTTGCACGAAGTTTCGTCGATAAAATAAAATCCGTTTCATCCACTTGTCATAATTCAAGCTTTAATACTTTGATACCGACAGATTACATCACTTAAGACAGGACTTACCTTCTCATTATTCTGTGACATTAAAACATTAAATTCTGTTCAAAACATACAAACTGTAAACCTATTTTGTCCGACCTCCTCTACTGAAATAAGGTTCCTAGCGACAAGTTTCGACTGATCAAAGGTTCTCCTTCCAGTTTTTGATTTATTTAGCATTTTTGAAAAACCGAACCGCGCTGGGCAAGTTTCTTAAAAGGTCCTCGCGTGGGTAACGCGAATAAAAATGTTTTCAATAAAGGGTTAGTAAGTGTAGGTGATGCAATATAGGGTCTTGTTCATAGTTAGGTCTTTTCTGTGTAAGGAGTCTGCTTGGATGAAACGCAGCAGAGATGTGAGAAGGAGGTGATCTACTCGTATGAAGAACTTCCCGCAATCAACCGGGAGGTGATCTTGTTTACTAATAGGTCTATCCGCCGAATGAGACGCAAAAGATCTAGTTACACAGAGGCCTCGCAGGGAGAGTGGCGTCAACTGTCACGTCACCCTTGCATCCCACCAATCAGCGTTGCTGGTTTCATGAATCTCACGAATCAGCGCGCACCGCGGGAATAAGCTGTCGCCTCTCTCCGTATGACGTTCTATAGGCTACCCTGACTGGTCATGCATGACATTGTGAGGATTGAAGATACACACGCAGGTAAGGTTAATCAGGCTAGGTTGAATAATACTGCTCCGTTCGGCTGTTTCCTAGCGTGATGGCGCTTACAATTAAGCGCCAACAGGCTTAGCGACAATAGAAGAGGTTATGAGCCTCGAAAATCGCTCCACTCGGCCACGCGACCAAAAGCAGGTACTATCAGTACAAAAGGTATTGTCCGGTTCCGGTCACGCTAGAAGGCTCCGCCTAATGGAGAAATACATTGGCCACCGCCTTGTTAGACGACCGAAACCGGACAATACCTTTTGAACTGATAGTACAAATCCTAACCTTTAAGCATTTGAGTGTAATTCTAAAAGAGGAGATTGAATAAAACGGAGAGATCTGTGGGGTACAATAAAGTCGATTCAGCCAGGCGTACGACAAACTTGAAGTAGATGAGACACAGTCACGAGACAGGAACGACGGTTTGAGGGGGAAATCTTTATGGATGCATTAAAACCGGCGTTTTCAATTCCGGTCGAAATAAGCAGGCTTGATACCCCGTCGAAAAGCAAGCAGACCCGGATGGATCTACTGAAAGAATTCCGATAGCAAACCCATAGGTAAATACGGTACGCACCATCGCCTGAGCTCTTCGGGCATCTCCGACGTAACCTTGGTCGTAATGTTCCAAGTGGCGGACCCAGAGATCGGGATCAATTCCTTCGCTCTTGGAACGCCGACGTCCGATCCGAACATCTGTTCAGTCACATTTCTTTAGCTGTTTTTCATATTTTATGAAAAATATTTAATATCTTAATATTTTGATACATGATATTTAATATTCTGAAAGGCTTTCCAGAGAAAGCCGGTGTGACAATACAAAAGCATCTAATACAAGAAAGGCTGATTGTTTCAATATCAGCTGATTGTTATTGGTTAGTTCACGTAAAAAACAGCTAAGGAATTCGTCGAATTGACGCATCCTTTAGGAAATGCTCAATGCTCACAAGGCAAATCTACTTCTACCAATGAGTAGGGGTTAAGAATAGAGACATTAATTGGAAAAGAGGGATCTACAAGGACACTTTTCCATTGTGAAGTGATTGAAATACAGCTAAGAGAAATCTAGCTAGGGTTCGGTAGGAGGTCAAGGTCGGATGCACTTCACGACGGAGGATAAGGTGCAAGTTCGGAAGTACGTTCGGACACTGTACCCGATGGTGTTCTTCATACATCTAAGCTTCATAGAGGCCAAATACAGGCAGAGTTCCCGACCTCTCAGATCGCACCTTTAGGAATTCAACCACATTTTCCACCCCTAGATTAAACATACGATTAAAAAACAAAACTATATTAAGATACTTGTGTTGCGGAAAATGAGAAATAACCCTTCCACGCAAACGATTTAAGTTTAAACAAAGTTTCGAAGTTCCATACGTAAATGATGTAACAATGAATTCTGCTTATTATTTTGTGATTCGACTTGAAAGAGTAGAAAAATGAGGAAAACAAGAGTTGACCACAGCTTCAACGAAACAAAATAGTCTTCTGGGAGCCCCCTGACAAAAGTTACTATGAATCAAACCTAGAAAAACTAGGATTTCTCACAAAATCAAACAGGAAAACTTGCGTTGATAGGACTGAGATCATGCCGAGAGGAAGCGGGATTCGGTGAGCTTGAATGAAAATGCATCAGAAGCGGAAATCCAGAGCACGCGGCGCGGGCCATGCCGTCTAGAAGTCAGTGACGAATAGAAAACATCAACACATGCACGAGGAGATACTCGCGTGGGAAATATCCCACCTTCAACCTCGTTCAACTCAGAGAAATGGAAGTTATGACTCTGCAGGATTTAACTTTTTCCCCCTTTGAAAACCGCTGGGTTGCACCGACAAGTACCACTACTTGCCGATAAAACTATTTTAATTTATTTTGTTTTTTTTAGAAAAAGGCTTCCATGCGATTCCAGCCATCACCTGTCTTCGTCAGCAATCAGCTGATTTTTCATACGCAACGCCACGCCAAGGTCGGAAGTGGAGGGTAGGGTAAGCATGAGTGTGGAATATGCGCTTGGAGGGGAAGACCAGTCTGAGCGTGGTACGGTTGAAGAATAAGTTAAAAAAGCGACCATGCTGTTAGTGAGCCCGTTCCGCACGAATTATTCCGAATTCGGTCGAGGCCTGCCGACGATCAGCCCTACTGCTCACCAACCCCGCAGACGAGCTAGCTAGTAGCGTATTCGTCCAAACCACCATTTCTATGGCTTCTCAGCGTTCCACTTACAGATGTGCGCATTCGAATCGAACAGTTCAAGGAAATAGTATTTGAACAACGCGATCTTTCCTTCCAATCCTACAGAACAGACTTTCTTTCCTGCTTTCCACGCACTTTACTGCCACACGGGGATAACAGCATATATGAAGCGGCAAATAGACGAGGAATTCAAACTTTTCGTAAAAGCAGTCAAAAAAGTATTAACCACTCTAATTTTTAGAAACCTCCCTAACCTTGAAACGGAGAGAGATACGTCAGAAAAGCACAGAATAAAATCGCTAGGTCTTCAAGAGATCTTTCTATTCGATCTGAGCTTTTTTTGTTGTATCTCGTTTCGTTCCAAAGTTACGGAGGTTCAAAAAATTGGAGCAGTCATGACTTTTTTGACTGCTAGTACGCAACCCAGTTTGGTTACAGCTTAAATGACAGCTCTGCTGATTTGGAGAGGTAGTTCAAGTTAGCATAGCTCTAAAATCTTCAAATTAACTTACGATACGGTGGCATGAGCTAACCTTGTTATGAAATAAGGTAGCATGTAGATTCATCAACCTATCAAAAAGAGAGCTTAAGTTAACCTAGTATTAAGGACAGTCGAGCGGTCTTGAGCGTTGATATCGGACTCGGAGAAGCGCGTGGCCGACTAAAGCGGGCTGTTAAGATGCGGGAGCTCCACACGTACGCAGTGTAAAACTGTATTTCATGTAGTATGGGTAGATCACCTCAGAGGAAAACTGCTTGTAAGTAAATCAAATCATAAAAAGCCGAGTTGGTTGGGATGTGAGCGGGTTGTCGTGTTTTCTTCCGGTAGAGAATAGAAGTTCCGGGTAGCCGTCATAAGCGCCAAAAAAGCACAAGCGCCAACGCCGCAAGCGCCAATCCGTAACCGCAAAACGAGAAAACTCGCAAACGCCAAAGTTCATAACCGCTATACAAACCTAACCTAACTTAACCTAACCTATAAAGTGATAGGCCAAACTATCATTTGGCAGTTACGAACTTTGGCGTTTGCGGCGTTGGCGCTTGCGGTTTTTGGCGCTATCGAAGTTTTCTTAAGTCTTCGGCAGATTTCGGAAAGCCGGAGTGGAGCTCGTACGTAATGGGGTTAACAATTGATTCGAGTTGGCTTCGCTTCGCATGCAAAAAGAGAGTGGGCCAAGCTGAGCCTATAACCGCGGAGGTCGATAGACCTCAAGACGCTCATTGGATTCAGGGAGCATCCATAAATTGCGTTAAAGAAATCTTTCCCATCAACGACGCGTTAGGCATTCGGACGCGTTCGGAAAATTCCCTGATAATACTGTCGCTTTTCACGAGAGCTCAATGTCAACGACAGAGATGAAAATAATCGCAGGGACCTTTCAACAACAAAACGTTAATCCTCCAGAGAGATCACCATTGCGGCTCATCGAGGTCACATTTCTTCTTTTTTTTTTAATTGACTAAAACTGGCGGTGAATCACAAGATTAGTGATTCGTTGATTTGAGACAAGTCGTCGTCGCGACTCTTTTAAGGTCATTTCCATTAATTGTACGTTAATTTTTATTTAATTGTACGTTAATTTTAAATATTAGCATCTTAAGAGCGACGATGAGGATACACACATGCATTCCTGCATCCGGACTCGCACGAAACTACAAAGCGATAAAACATTCCAGCTTCCAATTCTCAAAGCTAAATCTTTTTTAGAAAAAAAGTTAACTTTTTCTTTTAAAGCATAGTTTAAAGGGAGTTTCAATTAAGAGAGTTTGCTGAGGATCGAGAACAGCCCGTCGGGATGAATTAAGCTTTAAAAGAAATTATCCATAGAATAGCTCTTTTTAGGGGAAGAGAACTTGAGATCTTGGCCGTAAAATTCTCAGTTCTTGTAAGCTAGAAAAGAGCACTTAGTGAAGTGTTTGTAAGCAATATTCAAATTCGTGATATTTAGCGGACCCAACGGGACATCCTTAGCAACACTTGGGTAGACCAATCCAGTTAACTCAGGATTTTTTTTAATTTGAATTACATAAACCCTACAGTTTAAAAATTTTGGGAGATTCATCAGAGTTTCATGTGCGGCCAAAATGTAACTGAAACCAGGATGGATGAAAAGCTTCCAAACGCTAATCCAACCCTATACATTAGTTCCGCATTGTGAAAATAAATTCAAATTTGAACTACTTTGCTCTAGGACTAAGATAGAAAATTATGCATAAAAAGTAAAAGAGGATCAAAACTGGATAAGTCTTTTGAGTGAAATGGGTTATTGTATTTATGCATAGTAATTAATACCAAAATAAAAAGGCAAAAACCAAAATTACTAGCAAGTGGCAATAAGTACTCTAAAGCACTAGAGTGGGTAATAGAATCCTATTAAATTTTAAATTTGCTAAAGAAGACTCCAAACTAACCAAACTGGCAATATAGCTCAAACTTTATGAGAGTTAAGCAAGGTTTGATATGAAGTTTACGAAACAGAATTAATGAACCATAGAATCATCATTGACTAAGTGGGAGTAAAATGGAGAGATGCTAAAGAAATTCTAATCAAGCAAGAGAGTGGATGGCACTAACCTGCTGCCTTCATTTCCATAAATAATAGGGTGTTGGTCACAGCACTTGATTAGAAGAGATTTGAACTTGCCATACCCTGAAAAAAAAAAAGAAAGATAGTGTTAAGATCTTGTTGAGGCTTGACAGAACCAGTTGATTTGCAACCAGGCTTTTATGTGAAAGTACAGCAGACAGTAACTGACCATCATATGATACTTTAACTTCTTTTTTTGACTACCATCAACACAAATAAGCTGAACACATAACGGTTAAGTAAGACATAATTAACATATAATCAAAGGTGTAATGTGCACACACGGTCACAAGTATAAAGGAGAGGGACACAATTCATATGCCTGCTCCAGCAAATCTTGAGTAAAAACTGTCTGGTTCAATGTGAATGTAGCCACAAAAGTAAGCAGGAAAACTGTCTTAAAAAGCATCTTGAGATATAGCATAAAGTTCAGGCAGGCTCAAAATTTCAGGAAGAAGCAAAATAAAAACACATGCATAACATCTTACCCGCATTGAACCATTATAACTGACTCGAGCGCATGGACGTTTTCTAATGCTGCACACGTCTGTCACTCAATTGGAAGCACCTTGAAAGCAGAAGATAGAAGTCAATATACGGGCCACGTGTAGGTTATGATGCACAGTGTATTTTTCATGAGGTGCAATTTAATCAACTCGCAAGTATTAATTTAAAAAAAAAACTAAAACCATTTTGAAAATGACACTGAATGCTAACTCCCCCCCCCAAAAAAAAAGGAAATTTTTGTTCGAGAAACCGTCTCCCCAGACTTCAAAAAATCGTTCTACATGATACAGATCCTTTCCTTACACACGTAACATGCTCCCACTGGATTGCAAAGTTACCAGACTAATTTTAACTGCCCGTGCTCGAACTATTCGCCACGTGATTTCTAAAGATACTCGTACCAATTTTTTTTCCCCACAAAATTGCTTGGACTTGTTCGAACTTTTTATCACGGACATCCACATTCAAGGCAGGACCCACATCCCTCCATATAACCCTTTGAGAGCTCTACTTGTCCTACGAAGCACTCAAAACTAATTAAGGAATTTCCACGCTAACTGCACATTGTATTTTACCTAAGATATATACATATACACAGTTCTGAAATTAATAAGTAGAGAAATTCATGGGCTGCAAGGGCCCCATCTAAATAACAAATAATAATTCGATTTACCTTGTTGTTTTCTTATTCTTTTTATTGTCTTCCGACATCTTTTGTTGTTGTTGTCTAGGATTTTTTAAGGCACAAAGGCGATTTTATTAGAAACGAATCGTTAAAGAGATCTTCTCAATAAGAATTTATTTTAAATTTCCTCAAATGCCGAAATCCTCAAAATTTTCAGCCGCAAATATCATTTATTATTTAGGAGTAGACCACTAGCTGACCACCAGTGGACCACATGCGCGCGCAGTTCTTATTGCGCGCCAAGAAAACTAATATCCGAAAACATCCAATTTTATGAATGATAAATGATCAAATGAAACAGCAATATTAAGAATAGTTGTCCCTTATTTACTAACAAAATTTCGTCTTGTCATTTAATATATATTTGTTACCTGGTGCAGCGCGCATATCATATAAGATCCTTGGATCTTATTTCAGATATCAACGACTAATTTTAAAAGATGCGTTGCATCGATTGAGCCACTACCACTACAGCTTATCTCAAAATTATCATTTAATCAATCTGCATGGTACAAATTTCCCCTGAAAATTCTTCGACTTGGGGTATCAAAATTGTGTAAATTAAATAGAGCACCTGACCACTTAAGACACGCGAGAAAAATCTTTCGCAACGATCCATTTCATCAGCCCTTCCTGTACTAAAAATAAATACTGAGACAGCGTAAATTAGAACATGCTTGTCCTTCGATTGAGCTTACTCATAGTTTTATGCAGCTAAACAACTGCGGTTCTAATTTGGTACCGTGTGAATAAGCGGTAAAAAATAAGGCAGCAGTGCACTTGTCTTAACTTTAAGAACCCCTTTTAAGAGCAAACAAAACAAAAATTACCCGAATTAACCGCTGAAGCAAATAAATAAAAAAAACCAATAACAAAGAAAAAAACAGTCCACGTGGTGTTTTTGTTCGTTTTCGCACAAGTACTTGCGCTTTTTTTGAATATCTATCTTCCTTGAGATTCCAATAAACATCTAGGGATTTGCGAACCCGTCAAACTTTCAAATTTTTCCCACCACAAAGGTGTGACTCTACTGTCGTGCAATAAAAACTCAGGTAGCTGCATCTTTCCGAATACCTGTGAATCACAGGCAAGAGTCCGAAAAGAACGGAGAAACTCGGGTTTCTAAGAACGGCTAAAGCAGGAGAAAACTATTAGTTATTGCAGTCAAAACAGTCGTAGTTATTTTAAAGATAACCCGAGTAAAGCTCAGCTGTTACCCTTCTATTTTCGTTCTCGTTAGCGTGACAATTTTACAACCCCAAAATGATAGCGGTTAGCTAAATATCTCATGATGTTCGGCCATTCTTGTTAAATAATTCAACTCTTACAGACACTTTTATTTCTACCTGGTTCTTAATCAGCTTACAACGTATGTACACTAATTTCAACTTGCAAAACTCTGACGAATTGTCGATTCGGTAAAAAAAAAAAAAAAAAAAAAAAAAAAAATATGTTTTACGTGAACGTGAAGCCAGTTTGTTCACCGTCTCCCGGTTTTCAGGAATAATATCATTGAGGTAAACAAAAAGCTCGATTACAAAGTTGCAACTCATTACACATTTATTTTTACAGCTTACAAGTACTGTACAATCCTCTAAATTAGTAATAAAAATAATCTTCAATATTAACGGAGGAGCACACGAGCCAAATTACAAGCAGAACGTTTACTTATCATCCACAATTAACAAAAGATGGCGTGTGTACGGGTCGCTCAATTAAATTACCAGCCAGGCGCTTTGAAGAGTTTAAGCCATTTTGGCGAGAACGGCCTGCTGGAGTTTGTCAAGTTGGCGGGTCCACCGGTCCAGGGCGGCGTATCGCACGCCGCACACTGATTCTTTGTCTAATTCTAACACCTGGTTCACCTGATCGATTCTTCCTTGAATGGTGCTGAAACGAGAAAAGAAAAGATGAACAGGTGTTCCACTCCTGTAGTATCTAAAGCCCTCTACGTAAAGAAACGCCAATAGTGTCTCTTCCCGGCTGCTTCCGGATTCCAAGAGAGAGATAGCAATACGGATTCCCTGCGTTAGAAAGAGACACAATGCGGACACAAGTGGTGAGTGTTTCATTGGCGTTTCTTCAACTAGAGGGCTTTAGCAATATCTATTGTAACACTCCACACGGGTTGAGGAGTGCGACAAAACTGCACAGAAAATGTGAGAGATTGAATCATCCAACTCTTTGGTCTACTTTTCGTCGCAAGGCCAAGGCACAAGCAGGTTACTTAACCGAACCTTGATTAACTAAACCAAACGAAAGCCTCAAAGCTTTAAACCGCTCATTTTCCGGCGACATTTACTGCCGCCGAGAGAACAGCGGCGTCAGGATTGGCGATGGCCGAAGGGGCCGAAGCGAAGAGAGGCACAACGCACGTTACCTCACCGCGATAAAAATAATCTACGCGGTTGTATGCATTCCATCCTCATGATATAATGAAAGATTAAACCACGATGTAACAGCAAAGGTAGCCCAAGCTCCAAAGTTCACAATTTAAACGAAATTACGGTATCGGGCTCCGTTCTGGATTTCGTCGCTGGATGAAACCCGTAGCAAGCCAACTTAATATACTTGAAGTAAAATGTATCCGTTAAGTGGACAAAACGATTTTTTTTTTTCACCGTCAAAAAGTGCACATTTGACCTTCGTGGGTCACTGAATATTGAATTTCAAGATTCTCAGACGGCAATACTTTCGTTAGTTATCATGATACCGCATGAAAAATTCCTTTTGGGGCAAATCTGCGTGTTCCTGAATGCAATCGCTGAGCGATAGTGCGCGAATATGGGGTCCATTCTTCAGGGACAACTCGAAATTCGGATGACTCGAAATTCACACAGGAAGGAAAAGGGAATAACCGGGAGGTCGAAAATTTCGAACATGGCACAGAGTGAAAGATCGTATTTTTCGTCTAAACCAGTGATCCCTTTTTTTTTTCTTTAGGAAATATTAAAGGACTTTGAAGAGCGATATTACAGAGCTTGGGAGTTCTAAGAAAGGATCCAAAAAAAGCTCTGTTCAGAACACAACAAATTTCAAAGGTGGCACTTTCCGCTTCTTTTCTTCGTATCGACGGGTTGGATCTGTTCTAAACTGTTTTTAAACAAGTTAGAGGTCTGTAAACGCCATTCCGGGAATCTTAGAATGGTATAGTACAGTTAAGGAGAAAGAGGTGCTATTGTACCGCTAAAATAAAAGGTATGAACACTGCCGTAAATGAGTCTTACCTGTCCAGGATGCACGACACCAACAAACTTTCCACTTCTACGACATCGATATTTAGCTCCTTAGAAATAAATGGTATATGGATCCGCGTGTAAGGTTTGATCAGTTTGATAAGCACCTGAGTTCGGACATTCCGCAGCAAGTCTGTAAGTTAAGGATGAGGTTTCGATAAAAAATAAGCCCGGCGGCGTTGCTGTTACTTTTTGACTACATTCATCCCAGCGAGCAGTTTACGACCCTCCTCAAACATTTCCTAAACGACGTAAATATTTACTCCATTGAAAAATTTCAAGTACAATAATGACAAACAGCCGAAATGAGATATTTTAATTATCATTGTGCAAAATTTTTGGGCAATGATTTTGCCGGTTCCTTTGAAAGAAAATTTCTTATGTGCATGGGAGAAAAATCTGTTAAAGACAGTTAAATACAAACAAGCAAATTAGATTTTGGGTGATTGGGTACAGATTGAAGTTATGCATTTACCTTCAATGTGTTCCTTAATGAAAGGATCATCCATTATGTTCTTCCGGTGCTGTTTCAGAATTGATTCAAACTCATTAATATCATTTTTCTGGTAGGATGAGACTAAATTGGTCATAGCTAAGATCTCAGGATCATTCTTATAAGGTTTAGCTTCTTGTGAATCAAAAGGATTGATTCCAGACTTCATAAGCCTGCAAAATAAACAAGAGGATCAATTAGCTATAAGCTTTGAATAATTCATGATTAAACCACAAGTTGTATACTTACATGTTAGCTAGGACAAGGTATTTTAAGCAAGTTGTTCTTCTAGGACTTCCCGATTCATCATAATTTTTAAAGGCTTCAAAGAAGTCTGTGTGAGCATTTTCAAATTCACCCTCTCTCAAATGCATTTTTCCACCACATTCTACAATTCAAAACCATTGAATTAGAGATCATAACTGACAAGAAAATCAAAGTCAGACTGTATTATCAATTTGGGAAATGAAACTTTGTTTATGATATTTTCAAAAATGTTATCACATTTACTATTCATTTACCAGCTGAGAGTTATGTGTGATACTGTTTCACAAAGCATGCATAATCCAAGAAACCTAAAGGTACACTTTTTATATTATCATAAATCAAAATATGGCTTATGTACAGAAAAAATCTGTCCTCATTCAAGTAAAAATCATTCATGAATTTAACATAGTACTCAATCTCAAGTAACCTGACACTCTTCCCACGTCATCAAAAAAGTTTCAAGACCCTTTCTCAGTTATCTAAGTTTTCCAGGTTAGCCTTCCAGCTGCGACACGTTCAACCAGATATTAGCTTACCTCTAATAACACCCATGATGAGGGGATGAGGAATAGCAGACTTAATATGCAGTGATTGCTCATACAGGGCCTTCAACTTCTTGTTGTTTTTCTGAGCTGTGTACATTTGAATTTCAAGAGCATAAATTTCCAGAAGTTGAGTGCCTTTCTTCAAGTCATCTTCTCCATCATCAGTCTGAAAAATCAAGATTAGATGAGTTTTGTAATTCTTCCAATATTTAAAACATCTTCAGATGATTTATTGAATTTATTTATTGGTTTTGAATATACCTGGCATGACTGATGAAGTTGTTTCAGTATTTTGGCAAGTTTATTGAAATCACCACGGTCAAAATATAATTTGCCAAGCTTAGTGTTGGTTTTAAACCATAACCTATCATTCTTTGCATCTTTCAAGGCATCAAGGGTAGTTTCATAAAAGTCTTGCAGCAGCTCCATCTGGAAACAATTTTGCAATAGAGGATGTAAACGTATTTCAGACAGGCCACAATTAACACTTCTACTGTTACTTACATTTTTTGATGTAGAGATGTAGTCTAAGATTGAATTGATTGACTTTTCACTGTGGTTGCGGGTCACAGCACTTTTTATGTAAGTCAGCAGTTGTTTGTACCTCACCATCATTTCTGTAAAGATACCCTGGAAAACAAAGTTCCCATGTAAGGAAATAACATGAGGAATAATTGTACAGCATAGTAAATCAGCCTGAAGACAATCCAATATAGGTGTGAAATAGTAAATCAGCCTGAAAACAATTCAATATAAGCGCGTAACCTTCAATTCAGTAAAATGCCCAAGAACAGAGAAAAAATGTACACTTGCTAGTCAATTCTTCTAACAGCTACAATGACGGAGCATTAAGGCTTATCTGCTTCTGTATTTGAAGTATATATTTTAAATATACAACTGTATTAACTTGCAAACTCAAAACAAGCTTGACGGAATCTTACCAATTTGAAGTTTATTTTAATCATCTGCTTCAAAGCCTTGAAACCCCATTCTCCTTTTTCACCTTGCTCTAAATCAAGGACCTTTTGAAATGATGTAAGAGCTGCTCTGGGATCATCTTCTTTCAATGCTTTGGAATTGTAATACTGGTTCTCAAGATCAACATCGGGTTCAGAGTTGCTGTCTTCAGAGTACTCCTGCAAATCAACGACTCTCATTGAATCACTCACATCTCAAGCACATCCATCATTGTCAATAGAAACACAGGGGCAGGGTATGTCATTCTGTCAAGGCTACACCTAGCTATGTAGGGGCAACACAAATTTTGAATTGCCTCTTTACACATAAGGACTACATAAAGAGACGATTTGACAACACTGGACAGAAAAATTTCGGCGTTAAGTTGAGGGAAAGTCGACTGATCCGTGGAAAACAAGCGGCAAGGTAAACAACATCCTTGAAGGTTATAACCACCTGAGACGCAATGATAACAGTCGTCAAAGGCAAAAGAAAACATAAACATGATTAAAACTACCAGTGGACAATGAAATTGGATGATCCTTTCAAAACAATACGGGGAAAAATCGCGAAAAGACGCAAGACTCTACATTGGGCCCAGATACACAGTATGCCTTGGCTCACATTTCTCACAATACGAATAATGCAAAAGTAAGATTTTCCAATTGCGTACCAATCCATAATCCTCCTCCTCATCACACATAAAATCATCTTCTGCATCCGACATTTTTTTCACCGGCGCTTCTTTGGGGCAGTTTTAGGGTTAATCGACAGCCTCCTGAAAACACACACAATCGGAGATGTGGTCTCAGGCCGAGAATGTTTACCTCGAAGGCGACGCAACTACAGGATGTTTCCAGGGCGCAAAAGAAAGGCTGTGGGATCGAAGCATTGCCTTAC
>Ga0058701_10001649_pt1 | contig 16130 bp, 7 predicted proteins | sample AgamicOrMae_FD_97039 | JGI IMG/M metagenome (GOLD analysis project Ga0058701, IMG submission 97039) | Agave microbial communities from Guanajuato, Mexico - Or.Ma.e | ecosystem: Host-associated > Plants > Phyllosphere > Phylloplane/Leaf | place: Guanajuato, Mexico | collected 2012-06-04
ATTTTTTTACATTTTACGAGAAAATTTACTCGATAAGTTTGTTAAAAAAAGGTTTCACATGATTGATCAAGTTAAGATCAACAGATTGAGAAAAAAAAAGTATCTTGCCATCATTTAAGAAAAATATTTGATAAAAAGCTCTAAAAGCACATTGTATAGAAAAAAATAGTCAAATCAGCAGTGGCTATAATTTTGAAAAAAAATAAATAACCATAATTATTAGCTGCCAGCTAATCTTGATTGTTTATTGAGTCAAATGTTATCAGATTTTTAAACACAATTTTGAACTTTTAAAAAAATTAAACTAAATTTGTTTTAAATTAACTTGTTTTTAAATTAAACTAGCTATGTCTATGAAACGTCTTTAATCTTCGATAAGCTAATTCCTGGATAAGACAGGCTCGCTCCGGTTGTGGGGGAGTCGTGCGGGTTAGGACGGGGCATCGTCTTGGTTAGAGTACCTATAGATGTCGTCGATACTCTTTTCAACGTGTTTCGCGGATTTATGTGATCACTCCTAAGTAGCATTTGATTGCGATAAGCCTGCGCATAACTAACTGCAAGGCGCTCTTTTGGTCGATAAAAATGCACAATTTACAAAAAAGTAATAAAACTTTTTATTTAATTGTGCTTCGATCTCTTAGCTTTATCACTATTTTGGAGTACATGGATAGGTACACGTAATATATGTTTTCACCGCAATGAAAATGCATATTAGTAATCTCAGTACCCCAAAGTATATATATATTTTTGAAAAATACAATCACTGGAAACTTTCATGATATCTCTATCGGAAGCTCTAGATCCAAAAACTGAATTGACCGTATTGTCTTGAGTTGGTTACTGCAAGGCAAGTGGGTCCCTGACCCCTGACTACACTATGAATCGATACGGTAACTGGGCAATAAAAATCAGTAAAACTTACAAATGCCTTGAACTCAAGATAACCCAGTTGAACACCCTCATATCGAGTTTACAACAAGGATTTGTATTATCTCGAACAAAAAATACGCCTCTTTAAATTCTGCCCTCGTTAATTGAGCAACATAAAAATTTACCAGCAGTCATAAAATAGCTCCACGATATAATAGGAGTCATATATATAAATATAGGCCAGAATGATTTTATCCCATTTAAAGCAAATCCATTTTGCTTATTTGCATTGTTTGTGGGGTTTTCTTTGTTATTATCGCCAATCTAGAACCAAACCACAACGAGCTATTATCAAATACGAAGTAAAGAGGTGATAAGCTTTTTTTATTATTTTCCGTGTCGGCTGGGGCTTTCCCTTATACCGCGTGCTCTCCGATCGTTTCTTTTCACTTCTTTTATTTCTTTTGCCTGACATTCTTTTAATCGACATCCTTTTATTCCTGCAGATATTTTTTTCTCATTTTTCTCCTGATTTCGTGCGTTTGATTGCTTAACTTAGACAAACCCACCCACTGCCTGTCATTAATTTTTTTCCCAAATCGTTTCGTTGGGCCTTTCTCATCGGCGCCTGGTACAGATAGTACTTGTTCCGTTCCTTTGATTTGATTTGTAATAACATTATGGTTCGTGTTGAATGTGATTTTTCCGAAGGAAAAACCTATTTATTCCTTGATGAATTATCGGCACAACACGAACGAAGTAATTTATCGTTATACCGACGAACGTGACATCTCTTTCCTGAACACGCCGAGTAGGGTATCGATATGAAGGTAGCCACTTTCTAGCTCAATTGAACTCTCATTAGCCTGCAATAAACTGGGGAAAAATCCCAAGAAAAAGATACTTTGCACCGGATGCTAGTCATATACCCCTTCGCAAACCAATCTTTTCTAACTTATTCTTAGGCAATCGAAAGCTACCTAACCGCCCAAAAAACTACTCGTTCATTCCTAACGCCAGAACCGATTCCGATCAGGCCCAACCAAAACAAGTATTCAAGTGTAAAGTACAATGCGGATTTCCACAGTAATCTGCAAAAAGACATGCGCAATGTAATCAAAACTCTGTTTTGGGTAGTCCCAAACCTAATTTTGGTATGAAGATAAGCTAAAGCAGGACTTGAGCGTTGTTGGCTATTTTTGAAGATACATCAATATCAGCTGAGAGCTCTCGATGAGGCCATTTCATTTTAAAGATGTCTTTAATTTTTCAAAATAACCAAAATATTCCCCACCCATGTTTTTTTTCTGCATACCCACAACAGGTACTAAGCTACCTTGAATACTCTCTAAACTTGAATCAGTGGAAATGTACTGATTCTCAGTGTACATCTCCTAATTTCCCATAAAACACGATTCACTTCTGTGAATCAGTGGTTCGAATTTGACTGAGAATCTGTAGATTTCTACTCATTTGTCTTTGGAGTGTAGGGGTAAGTCTTTACTGCGTGAAAGGTATTTTACCTTTTCGAGAAAACTTTGTTATTCTACCTACCGTATCTATCAGATTTTATAAAACGCAAAGGTAAGATTTATGTCGCCTCGAAGCTTAATTCGATAACAATAATAACACGTGCATTGATAAATATACGGCCTTGCGTGGATTCTCTCAGTGCAAAGAATTGAAACAGAGGAGGCAAGTCTTGCGAGGTGTTAATGGACGAGACGGGAAGGAGCTGTGATGTCTTTTTGTAATTGGGAGTGCTGCCTAGAAGCAGAGTGGTCTATGATTTATCTCGGCTATGAACGCCACACTCTCACAATAAAGGCAGAAGAAACTATAGGTCGGTCCGACGCGGCGGCCCGCTGGCCGGCCGCCCACCCGATACACATTGTCCAGCCAACCCCGTTGTACCACCACGTCAAACACACTTAAGTTGCTAATGCTATGTTTGTGTTCACTGGCAGCTTCATCGCCGAGCACACATGATTAGCTATAGCAAGAAGTGATTCCGGGCTCAATGACAGGAACTTAGTCACGTAGCCTCCGAAAAACAGGAGCAAAACAGCAGGTAATCAGCGTCAGAGCCATATATGTATGTGTACGTGCTCGAGAGCCTATCTCCGAACATCCTAAGCTATCCACACTTATCCTGAGAAGAGTTGACTTAAAACCATCATTACGGTGGTAGCCTGTTGCAATATTGTGTTCAATGACCAGACCGCGCGCTATATAGTCAGGAACACGCTTAAATTTTAATCCTTCGGGATTAATGTAAGAACTACACTAAAAACGAAACACCCGTTTCGGGGAATGCTATAACCGTTTTGGGTGTGAAACTAAAATGTTGTTAGTACTTATTTTGGTAATTTTTCAACATGGACTATATTCAGCCTAATCATAATGTAAAGCTCTCGCCGATACCTTTCGAATGATATGGCTGAACATATACCAATCTTGAAAAATAACCAAAATACGTACTACTACCGTTTTAGTTTCACACCCAGAACAGGTCCGAAACACGTGTTTTGTTTTCACTGGGTATCCTTTGAGTAAGAATCACTCGTTTTGAGAGCAATGATTCAGCAACTCCGAATAAGAGTGGAAGTCTAGTCATGAAGTGTGACCTTCACTCTCTTTATGAGCTGACAGTGTCTTTCTCTTTCAATACGAGCCGAAACGTCATTTCTCAAGAGTGAATTCCACTCTTATTAGGAGTGGCTGAATTATCAACTTTATAATTTGAGCGTGATGGATGTTTTTGCCACCTCTTTTACTATACTTTGGTTAAACCTTTCATCACTCATCATAATGATTAACGAAGTAGAATCATGTAGGTAAGGTTGGGTTAAGTTAGATTGACCAAGTGTTGTAAATTTCGTTTGATTAGATTGGTACCGCTTAGTGGTATATTTTTTTATCGGCTAACAACAGAAAAAACTATAAAAAAAACTGTTTTAGGTAGTCCTGTAACGGCTTTTAGTGTGAAGGTAAAATAGGGGAAGAGCGTTATTTGACTATCTTTGAAAGTATCCCTATCAATTACCATATCAATTTAGAACTTTTGACGATACCTTCTTATTCATGTAGCGATTGAAAGGTATGCATCTTTAGAAAATGACAAAGTCGCACTCTTTCTCTGTTTTACCTTCATACCCAAAACACGTTTTGGACCATCTAAAACAGGGGCTGGTCTTGTCTATGCAGTTGTAGTATATCTACAGGTTGTTATAAATTAGGTGCCTTCGTTCACTCAGCCAGGCGGCAAAATGTCACAAAACGCAACCGTTCAAATTTAAAAAGAAGTAATGCCACATTTTTTCTAAGTTATCCAGAAAAGAGTTGATTTTGTGCCATCATTACGTCGCAAACCTGTTGCCATAAAAACTGGGTTCAATGGCCGGACCGCGCGAGGAAAATTTAATATCCTGCCAATATATTGCAGGAGCAAAGACATGTCTTCGCAGCCAGTCACGATCAACGTCTCCATTTCAAAGCCTCCCCTCCGAAAACCGTGCGACCACAAAACTGCGATCCCACTTTATCTCCCTCTAAACAGGGAGGAAGGAAAAAAAAAGAAATAGATTCTCAAGTCTTTACCACATATCCGTCTAGCAAACTCAATCAAGAGAATCCCGCTTTAATCAATGTTTTAGCGCTCGCTTGTGTTTTCATCTCGGAATGAATTGAAGACGGCGTTAGACTATAAAACGCTGATCAACCGCGCCGTGCCGTGCCGCGCCTCGCCGCGCCGTTCCGCTCAACGCATACATTGCAGCAACTCATTTCATTTTATTGCGGACTTGGTCCTTCCGAAAGAGGAGAGGGCGTAAAAAGTCTTTGCCGGAAATATGTGCTTCGATGGAGAAAAATCGTGTTAAGCCAAACTTACCTACAGCAAACCCACAGAACACAATGAATAGGCCTAAAACACAGCCTGAAAAATTTTCTTTCTTCCTGTAATCTTATTAAAAAATTTCTACACGTAAACCATCCATGATTAAGAAACTTCATTATTTGTGAAACTTAAGGTTATCGTTAGTTCCTTTAGAAAAATCATTGCCAACATAAAAAAAAAAACAAAAACAAAAAACGCGGGTAGTTAAAATTACACAAATATAATTATAAATCTAATAAAAAAAGACATAATTATTTTTGCGAACGGATGTTGAACTTCAATCCGGAAAAATGCAGTACTTTCAAAGTTTTGTAACTTCAATGTGTTAAATAATGCCTTTTACCTTCTTTGAAATGAAAAAAAAGTGATATTTCCCACATCAAAATTTTGACTTATATTAGCAACAGGAACAAAAAATAAATTAAGTATTCGAGCTGCTTACTTCGTATTCTTTAAAAAAAATCTAACAGTGTCTATAGCACTTTTTTTGAGAAACTTGAAAATTTGAGCTTTCAATGTTTGATTGCAGATCTTTATTGGAATTCGATATCGGGTTCGAACACTTTTGATTAAGCAGCAGCAGCAGCCTAATCTGCCGTGAATTGCGTCCTCGCATGCGCTTAATATACATTTAAGGTTAGGTTAAGGTGGATATCTAGTATGAGAAATTTTGCATGCGGATCGCCGCGCGGCGCCACGTCGCGAGACTCATTATGTACGGTACGTCTTTGCAAAATACAGGCAGCGCCCTTACGATGTAACGAACATCGGTTCGATTCGATATCCAGTCAAACACACCTGCATGACGAGTCTCTCTCGACGACACGCATGTAAAGCGTGGTTGATCCACTCTTGCTACGGTCCGCAGGGCTGCGCCGGGCTGACCCGGGCCTCACCACAATAACATGCAAGCCAAAGGCTGCACGCGAGAGCCTCGAGTCCCCACCTCACGTGAAGAGGCATGTATCTCGTCTCTGAGGATATGAATTGAAAAATCAAATAATAGCGGGAAATATCGCGCATATAGTGGATATCATTTGAGAATAACTTCGATATTAACCTTCTCATGTTGCAAATCGCCGTAAGTCAGACTAGCGCAGGTTAGGTTGCATGAACTTCACTCAGAACTTTTACATCGTGTGATATATGTGAGCAAAGTTGACAACCCAGTCTTGTAACCGCATTACCTTAACCTAATGAATATAACCTATACTGAATAAGACATAACCTATTGCTGCCCTTAAAGTAGGACCGAAGTCGAACACTATCCATAACGAATCTTAAAAAAAATCCCTTCGCAAGGGGGAAAAAAAGATGCAACTCAACAGGTGAAAGGACATGTTTAGTGCCAGGGAGCTGAAAATAAACATTGGGTGTTACGTCCATATCAACTTCACTGTAAAACGAGAATAATAAATTCAGATAAAACACAATTATAATCACTGGTCTGAAAAAAAAAGTCCGCATATTTACTGAATTTCAGTTCGTTCTTAAAACAAGCACTTTATAGAAATTAAAAACGATGTCTGAAAGTTAGTGAATAATGGGGAGCTGTCACGAGCCTTAGTTCCAACTTTTCGCGCTAGGAGTTAGCTATCTAAAATACATGGTATGGCTTATGGAAGATAGGCAAGTTTTCAGCAGTTACGGAATGGAAAATGTATCAATACTTTTTTTGCGCGCTCTGATTGATAGTTTAGGCTATAAGTTATCACCCAGTGTGCGCCGGAGGAGTAAACATGCACTTTTAATTTCAAGATAGCTGCAAATTCGTCTATCCTCCATAAGCCGCCATATATTTTAGATAGCCAACTCCTTGCGGGGGAAGTTGGAACTAAGACTCATGACAGCTCCCCATTGGACTGAAATTCATTTCAAATCATGCATTGATTTAACATTTGTTGCATCTGAATTTAGTATTCTCTTTTGACAGAATATAATAAGCCGTTCAAATCGCACAGAGCTCATTGGCGCAAGTTTGAGTAGGCGAAGAAATTCTGGGTTATATTGAATTGACCTTGTTTATTTGCAGGTGAATTTAGATTCAGGTAAAGGACGGTTAAGGTTGGTGAGGAAGATGTAGGTCTCCCGTTTACTCACCTCGCAATCCACTAGTACCACCGGTGAACCTATTTTTCTCACCGAACGATCCCTTAAACCTGAGAGCGTCTTGTGAGTGTATCTTCGAGTGTGTGACTCTCGAAGCTTGCCGCTGAATCCAATTAAGCTTGTCAGCGTGGGAGAAAGGTAAACCGGAGCCGTGCTTCGCTCGCCGTGCCGAGACGCGGACCGGAGCGGGGCAGCAGCTCGCGTGATCGAATCCCTGTTATTGGAACCCTCGCGTGATTGCACCGCGATCGGAGCTGAGAGCAGGGTGTCAGTAGTGGCACAGCCGTGGGCAAACGAGGCCGGCGCAGCGCCTCTGCTCGAGCGCCTCTGCACTCCCCTCAACACGACACAGGCCGTACGCGCAACCCAACCATTTCATTTGCGACTGAGACTTGATCGCTATTCAGCCAATATTTAGATCATTTTATTGGTTGTCTTCTCTAGGTAAGGGGAACAATCGAAAACACTCTTCACTCTAACATAAGGGAAGTATACAATTGAACCTGGGTTATTCGAATCGTAAAATATTCGTATAATAGAGAGATATTCGTATAACTCAGACTTCTGTAGACAAAGGGGGATCTTACCGGGACCAAGAGAATAACATTCCTATAAGCCAGGAATCCGTATAACTGAGATTCGTAACCCACACTTGACTTTATCTGAAACGGAGAGTCCTCAATAGTCACAATAACGTTGCCGGGCATTACACGCTAAAAATTTTGGAGTGAGACTTTAGTCCTAAACAGTGGAAAGTGAGCCACTAATTTGCTGATGATGAATCACTTTTCACTCAAGTTTTACTCCTAAAGCAATTTTTACTGTTAAGATTTTTAGCGTGTGTGCTCTGTGCCTCACCTAATCAACTCCAGCCCAACCTTACGATATTCTAATAATTTAGCTGATCAAAACCACCTTTTCTTAACCTTATCAAATGGGACTTACCTTATCTTCACCGAAATTAATTAATGTATTTGTAGCTTCACTCTCTCTCTTTCGATCTATTCTTATCAACTTGTCAGCATTTTGGAAAATCTATTTCGTATCAGAAAATACGTTCGTCTTTCCCCCGATGTGATGACGAAAACATTAGTATGAATTTTGTTTAACTTGCAAAGCGCACCGATATTGATGGCTATTGGTAATGGGCGTTCCTTTGTCTGTTACTGTTATCGGAAGCCCCTGGTATCTCTTTTGGCCACAAAACCAGATTGAGCTGATAGAGATACGGGGCGGATGTTGGTGGCAAGGCGACGGCGTTGATTCCATTGAAACAGGTTTGCGGATGTATCGGATTAGATTTAAGGGAAGGAAAGCCAGCCGTCAAGGTCACCGCACGAAGGGGGAACAACAAGAGAGGCACCCACGAGCACAAGAAAAACTCAAGGCACACGCACAAGTCCAAACAACTTTGCGATTGTCATTCCTCAAAGACGTACCCACAGTGACTGCATTTAACTTATTTCTGTTCACAGGGACGGCTCCGAAATTTAAATTGAACATAAGCAATTTCTTTTGGCTAAATGTTTTGCAATCTGTTAATGGTGGACAGTATAAATTGTTGATGTTTAGAAAAAAAAATAAAAAAATGGCTCGCTTGTTTCTCTATTATACGACACAAGTATACGTACAATAGAGGTTTTGCAGGAAGTCGTGAGCAGCCCATACGGTTGGAATAGGATTGAGAATTTTCAGGGCAAAACAGTTTTCATAAGTGGTACGATTTTGCAAGAAAAAAGGGGGGTTGTCCTGCGCTTCTTTGATTACATATTTAAATGTAGCGTAATATGTAAGTCTACTTAGGTTGAAAAAGATACCTCTCAATTTTCAGGGGATGCAACCGGTATATTGGGCGAAGACGTTTATTTTCAATGTAAACCAAAGAGTATATGCTCATATTTCCCTAAACCTAAGCGCGACCAGCAATTCTCTATGGGCTACAATGAAGATCGTTGATATGGCAGCAAAATAAAAATACCCTATCCCGTCAACTTTTGGTATGCAACCGCAATTTCACCCGAGGATAGCTTTAAAGTTTGCATATTTAAAAAATAGCCACAGTTAAAACTTCACGGAGGGAAAGATTTAAAATTGTATTTGGAGAAAAGAAATTATGAAACTTAACTAACCAATGCAAGCTACTCTTAAGAATTGAGCAGGGAAAAAAAAATAAAAAGTTTTCTTAAAAAAATATAACGATATTTTTACAGTTTCGGGGAAAGCCCATTCTTTTCTCTAACGAAAACACTTGAGCAATCATAGGACTGAACCCACAAGTTACCACTCCACACCATACCGATATTAAATAATTGACCAACCAGTCCGATTCCTTTCAATCGTGCTGCTAAAGATATTATGACATTAGCAATCACAAGAAGAAGGGAAGAATGAGATGGCATTGTTGCAGTTCGACAATGGGGCTCCTGTTGAACATGCGAAGACTCCTCATGAGGGGAGTGAGGAGAGGGGAGGGGGGCTCGGTGCACCCCCGAGATCTCAATCTGCTTCTTGCAGCCCCCTCCCCTGGTTTCCCCTCTCGCCCTCCGGCGCGACCTGAGAGCCAATTTAATTGGCCAGTTGTTCTCTATTCCGATCAGGAAGCTCTCAGGGGAAGGTTGGAGGCCCCTACCGGTGGAAACGACTCGACTCTGCGCTATTCTTTTCTTTTACCGACACGACCATCATGCTGTCTTCACTGTCAGTTCAAACTCAGGAATAAAAAACATTAATATTTGATATTCCTCCCAACGGACTGGCATGATTACGTTTCCTCCTTTCGTTTCCCAAATTAAGAAAAATGGGGAATCCTTGGAAACAAAATAAGAGATGGGAGAATCAGTCGAAACCTTCGACTCGGTTCTGTTTGTAGGTGTCCCTTTTTGTGAAACCGAGGCTACGTTCGGGAACCGTCTCCTGAAATTTTATGTCTCTCTCTAACGAAACCAGCTCTTATGAGAGGGAAGGAGATACAGTACCATCAGGGGACAATGTCCGACTGGGGCTCTGCGAGGTGGTTTTATTCGCTGATAAAATACGGGGTATCGCAACAAGCTTTTGTGGGGACACGCCCTTTTATTCCATTTTATAATGCTTCGTTTACAGATCTATGGTTTATAAAGCAGGCGACGCTACTCAAAACAGGTTCTGTAGTGATGTACTGCTATTTTTCGCATAGTATTATTCTAAGATTCCTATGAGATTGTTAGAACAGAAGAGTTGCTTTATTGAAGAAGAACTTCCGGACATGAGCTCAAATAGTACCCCGTATTTAAAGTATGTAATTTCTAGATTTTACATCTTGCGGTATGGGCTTTTTTTCCACCCTGGGGAAGAAGCACATAACAAACACTCACAGTTTTTTTTTCTGACGTCAAGAAAAATCCTCTTGATAGGAATCAAAACAGTTTTTTTTTCTTTTTTTCCGCAAAATTTTTATTTTCATGCAAGAACAATACTTTTCTTAGAAAAAAAAATCTTGTGCCAAGAAGAAAATCTTGGGGCAAGAATGTAACTTTTTCGCCACTTTATCAAGAGGAATTTTCTTCGCGTCATTTTTTTTGTGAGTAATGCAGACTTGAGCCTGTTCATCGTCAAGACGTGTTCAAAAACATTCCACACTGTAGTACTCCGTTCATTCTATCAGTTTGAAATGATCGAGATTCATCTGTAATCTTGTTTAAGTTAGCACGCAAAGAAAGAACTCGTTAAGGAGCGTATTTGTGACAAGAAAACACATTTATTAGCCATCCATTGAATAGAGCAATTCCGGACCAAAGACGAGCATCAGCAACAGCATCAGCAATCGTCAAGATATAATGAGGGAGAAAGAAAGTGAGGGTGCAGGATCATCGCCTCTGCAGAGAGTAAGAGAGAGGGAGATATGTATAGAGAAGGAAGGCGGTATGGATGTTTTGACTTGCTACTAATCACATAGGAGACGTATCTTCTTATTTCATTCCCCTTGCTCTTCCGACCCCTGCATTGCCGATTTGACGTCCGTCTTTCGCTATTACTTATTTATGTAGCGTCATGCTTGCAGCCACCCATCGATTCACTCGTTAAAAAATCACCAGAAGAAATTTCAAACAAGCCGTTGAGGCTCACCTATTCATCTGTTCTATTTAAATGACTGTTTAGGTTTTCCAAGTGTGACTCGAATTTTTTACCATACGTGAGTTCATATGTTGGGACCGAATACTTCGGAGTGCACGTCGGTTTGCGGATTTAAACGGTAGCAGGAATAAGTGTTTCAAGAAGGCTAATAGCACTCGCACTGACATGCACGGATCGCCAAATAATTCTATCATAGTGTCTCTTACCCCTCTCCATGCTCCCAATGTCTCGGTGTCACCATGAAACCGCGTCATAGCCACCCCCTTGTGACGTACAGTACTTCACGGAACGTTTTCCATCAGCTACTTCAAAGTAGAAGTGTTTGTGTTCCTTGCAAGTACGAAAGGCTAGTGAGCTAATCAAACCTAACTGGCTCTCCTCTCGTTCACATGTCTTCTACCCGAATGTGTGCAACTCCTTTAAAATTAGCGTCTATCCAAATCGTCCCTCTGATTCAACTTCACAATAAATCGTACTCTAAGTGATGCCCTCATTCTTGAAAAATTTCCCAACAGTGCAGCGATTTTTGTCGGTAATTGATTTTTTTTTCAGAGCATAGCAAACGAATCCGACAGATCAGCCTCGTCTGACAGATTCAAAAGCTCTGCCAAGGCTGTTGATTCGCAAATTGATCATTTTGCGTCAACAGTGAAATGCATGCCCAAATCCGCTTGAAAAACAGCAAAAAAGAAAAAAAATATCGAGATTCTTTTGCCCCTATCATTCCGCTGCTGTGCTCCTTCCTCTCATCGTATTTCTTTGAATGACGCGATCCCTACCCCTCAACCAGAATCATATAATGTATAGATTCACAATCTCGTCTTTTTGAGTCTCGTTAAAATGACATCCGGTAAGTATTCTTTAAGTAACAGTTCCCTCTTCCATTGCACGTGCCTGAGACCAGAGTCGAACCAAGTGTGAGCAAGGCTGTTCGAGGACGTTTCCCCTGATGGCAGTCGACCCCCCGCTCCGGAGATCGTCAAAACATCCCTTCTTGTTTTCTGGCTATACAACGTGACACTTCTTACGATTCGAGGGCCATCGCTGGCCGTGAGCAGAGCGCCGTGAGCGTTGCGTTGGGCCGTGAGGGGTGTGACTGCGGGTGCTGGGGCCGTGAGCGGGGGCTGTGAGCGGGGGCCGTGGCTCGAGGGATGTGGAGAACGCAAGTGCCGAAGATCATTACGCCTTCTGCTCATCTTCACTTTGATTAAATTACAAATATATCATACACTACTTTGATATGGGTGCCGTCATTAACAAGGGTTGACCAAACTGAGGGAAGAGGCGTTATCCTCGAGTTCGGATAAAGCGAAGGCTATTGGCGTTTTCCAAATGGCTTCTGCTGCTTCTTTTAAGAGTAACCAAGATTTACTATCCTACGAATCGTAGAGAAAATGATGACAAATATGTTTGCACAAAATGGGAAGCCGGTCCGATACCAACTTCGGAACAATATCCGTACCATCTTCCTGGTAAAATCTCCTTAAGGTTGCAGTTGAGACAGCATTAAATGCGTCAACTGTTTACCGACGTGATAAATGGGTAAGATGTTACAAAGTGTGATAGGTATAATCACTCACACCTTATGAATGTGTTGAACGTTTGGGCATCCATAGGTACAAATATGCGACAGTCTAAAAGGTGCGATACCCTCTTACAATATTAGGATGGTTTTTTGGCTGATTCACTTTAAAGACGCCCACTATAGGTGTGTGTGTTTTTTTTTCACGTTATTTTGACCGTCAGTAACGACCGAACACATACCAAAACGAGCAGCGACAGCTCAACTTCTGAATTGAATGAACAACTATATATAAACTAAGGGTTTTTTTTACGCGAAGGCCTATGGAGGCTGAGCAAAATGCTACAACCTTCGAGGCCTCTCTCTAGCTGCCTGTTGTAGACATACTAATTGGTTTGACGGACCCAAGGAATTCTTGGATTCTTTTAAGTATACTAATATTCTTGCTCATAGATATCTTTTCTGTGAGAGAACGCTGTAAGTATGAATTGTTCGCCTTAAAAGAAAGCAAGACGACCCTCCCGCTGAACGTGAAAGACGCGGTTAGCCGCAAGCTGTCTTCGGCCGATCCGAGTAGGTTTAACCACACCTTAAGTTTAATATGGTGCTTGATGTATTATGAGGTTAAGTCAACAATTATCTTCTTAAACCAAGAGTATTTTACTGCTCTCATTTTCAAGAATAAGTTCATCTTGAACAAGAAAAATATTTTTAACGCGAGAAAATTTATTCTTGAGCCAACAACAAAATATTTTAGCCATTTTATCAAGTATTGTATTCTTGCTCTTACATACATTTTACGTGAGAGTACAAAGTCTCAAGGATCAGGGTACAAATTTTTACCATGTCTCTCTTTTGTTTTCTATAGATGATGTAATTGACTGCTGAGGAATTTTTCATTCCACATCAAAATAATATTCAAAACATCTCTCTAAGTCTCCTAAAACTAAATTCGGCTTTCATACCTTAAAAAATGAATCGAAACTTTACAGAGCAAAAAATCCTCGTAAGTTGTCAAAGAGGAAACATGACACTTAACACTTACGACTCTACAATGTCAAGTGCAAGGGGACATTCACGTGAAAAGGCAGCCAGATTGTTCACCTGTAAAATTCAGCGGAGCGGTCCAGTTGTGTGGGCACGAGAATCGGCTGTGTTGTCGGCACAGTGCACAGTAAATTTGTCGCATCTGTTGCAGATGTTGAAATATGGCTACGCCTACCAACACTACTAACTCAAGGGCACCCAGAGTGAGAGCATCTCCTCCCCTCCTCCCCTCTCCTCTCTCTTGTCGCCACCAACTTTATCACCTCCAGCCCCTCCTCCCCCTATTCTTCACTTATTCCTCATATCTTCCATTAAGGGCCTTATTTACTGCAGCGCGGAGAACGAATTCTGTATCTCCATTATTTTCAGCAATGACACAGGGAGGTGGCGAAATTACGACGAAACACGAAAGAGACTGCGATGGACCAAACAGGCTATCGGATTCCCTCCTTTCCGACAAAGTTATCGTCTTTGGTAAATAACGTTGTTATAGTTTAATGGAGAAGTCATATTAGTGATCCAACATCAAAATCTAGTAAGTTACGACAAAACTGTACGCAGGAGTGGCTGCTGTTGGGTTGTGGGGACTGAAGACGTGCGACTGCAGGAACTAAGAAAACTCAAGTGTAGAGCTCTACTTGCAGATACTGAGTTTCATAACATTTTAGGCATTCAGTGTTAGTGATTTGTATAAGATATACCCACTTACTTCTATCTTACAAATTAATTACTAGAAACAGAGGAGAATGACATTGTACGACATTCACGTAGTACTGTAATTTTTCGAACTGCTGGTTACTGTAATGATGCGACATATAAAGCTCAGCGTTGCAGTGTACGAACTCATCGCTGCTTCCACAGTCTATACTTCTGCTACTACGAAAAAAGTTTCTTTCACGATCAGTAAGTGGTAACTGTAGAATAGATTTTCGTCTTCAATGGCCACCTATTGAAAAGCAAGTAACTCCACAAGTGAAGAGCGATCGAAGAAGAGAAAATGGAAAACAAAAATACTAAGCCACAGTTCAGCACTTGGCTTTGCAAATCCCCACACGAATCCTAAATCTGAGTTCTCACATTTTTGCTTGGAGATATTGACTAGCAACTTTTGATGCCTGGATTTATAACCGCAAATTATACTCTATCTCTATCTAATCTTATCATGAGGTTTAATTTTAGCACTGACGAATTCCATTGGAAAGCAGGTTTGCAAAGGCAGGTTAATTTGTAGGATATTAATTATGCTTCCAGAGGCAATATAATACGGAACCGAACCTTTCAGTTAAACCAGACATGAAAGCACAAAACACGAGTAATGAGTAACGCCTAGGGAAGTAGCCAGGGTTGAGCGACAATCGTAATGTAATCCCATAGGGTTCATGACAGCTCCTGCAAGTCCTACTAATTTTCTTGTTTTCGCGGCCGGTCAAAAACGTTCTTAACAAAGAGGAAAAAAATGGGGGAAAGCAAAGAGTCAAAGGGGAAAAAGGCATTGTTGAAAGGCACGGCAATTTAAGGGTTTGCACTTTGATCTAACAAAGTTCGAAGGCTTTACCAAGGTCCTTATTTTAAAATGTATTCTTCTCAAACATACTGAGTTTATCCAGCCAACTCTTTAATTGACCCCTTTTTCTCGCAGAAATAATAATTCTGCAAAGAAAATGAAAACGAGACCAAAGCGAGAATAAAATATTAATCCGCGCTTTGCCTGCGGCTAGATCAGACATCTTGCCATACACTCTCCTCATGCCATTTATAAACCCTTCCCTTGAGGCTTCTTTTCGTCCAAATTTCTTTCTGATGCGGACTTTTTTCCTTAAAAATGGAAACGTTAATGATTTTGGGAGATATGCTCTCTACTGTACATGACCGATGTCACGAGACAGCGTTGAGGCCCCCGCTCATTAGTTCGCGCTTTTTTCACTTATTCTAGATTATTTAAAAAAATGAATAAGTATGATTTGGGCATATGGATATGCGAGGTAAAACTAGGCTGATAAAGCAGGGAACGGAAAGCTTAGGTTAATTTTGATCAGGTCAGACTAGAATCGGGCAAAGGAAAGAAAATGCTAAAAGTTAAACCACCTTAGCTAAGCGTATGAAATGTTAGTTTAAATTTTGTCAGCTTAGTAAAGAGATTAAATTGACCCTAGCGAAGTGGATCGAGGGTTAGGTCAAAATGAAAGTAATTTGGGAGCATGCGTGGAGGTCATGCTGAATAAACTTTGAGATGCTAGCTACATTGAGTAGTCCTAAGTTCACATGCAATTATTGCTACAGGAATCCAATTTGATTGCTGCTTAGAAACAGGGTCATGGGTTTGGTGTGTTTTCGGCCAGTTGACCCGGGTTGAAGTGTCCATGCGATATCCATGCCTAAGTACTCATTTATTAAAAATACTCAAATGGATGTTCAATGGATTTCCATTCAAATATTTTCAAGTGAACGGATTTTTCGGCATGGACATTGCCATGAACATTGCATGGATACTTCAACTCGGGGAGCCGAATCCATGATTTCCACTTATCTCATAGGAAATGCGGACCAGCATGAAAACCCTCTCTGCTC
>Ga0058701_10001650_pt1 | contig 16123 bp, 8 predicted proteins | sample AgamicOrMae_FD_97039 | JGI IMG/M metagenome (GOLD analysis project Ga0058701, IMG submission 97039) | Agave microbial communities from Guanajuato, Mexico - Or.Ma.e | ecosystem: Host-associated > Plants > Phyllosphere > Phylloplane/Leaf | place: Guanajuato, Mexico | collected 2012-06-04
CCCACCCCGTGGGTTTGTGGGGTGGGGGGGGGGGGTGGGGGGGGGGCGAACGCTTGCGAGCGCCACTCCGACCGGCGAACAGCTCCGAGGTTTTGTAGGTTGAAAAATGACCTTTGCTGGTAAATACTAGTGATCTTGGACGACTTGTTCGAGACTTTTTTGAGGACTTGCAGTGATATTAAATTGTCGCAGCTCTACAACTATCACTGAAAATGTGCCAAATCAAATTATTCGACTAACGTGTTAGATCTTCGGTTCCGACGGAGTGACTGCGGAGCGAGGACACTAGGCCCATAATCTGACTTGACTTGTTGACGCTGACCTAACAATCGCCAAGCTTACAAAACTTATTCTCGTTAAAAGCTCAAATTCGTAACGACCAATGCCGAAAATTATGTTTATGTGCGAGATTTAATCAAGTAACGCAATATCCTCAGCTGGTGGGAAATGCTTGGAAGAAATCCTGTTCAAAAACCAGTCGTGTGATTTATTGAAGCGATTCAAAAGATGATTTTTTCATCAGTGAGAAAGCGGATGTCATAGTGTGGGAGCAGAACGCAGCGGGAACTTCCAATTTGCTTTGGGGGAACACACGGCCTGTTGCTGGGGACAAAAATGCATTCTTTATTCAACGATGAAAATGTCCCTCCCCGCGATCCGCTGTCGTCTCATCACTGAAAAATCGAGCTCTGTTGACACTCAGTAAAAATTTAAAGGGGTCGAAGTGACGGGGAAAAAGTTTTGGACTGCATTCCACAGATCCCCATACTGTCTCCATTCGTTCGGAATCTGACCAGCAATGTTGCCAGATATAGACATGAGCAGCTTCAAAGCACAGTTTAGTTCAAATACACATGACCCAGGCTATGTTTTAGATCGCTTTTGAAATTAGCTATCCATGGAAGGGCTGTTCAAATAGGAGCGTTTAAAAATTTAACCGCGTCGAAATTTGGCGGAGTCAGGAAATATGGCAACGCTGGCGTGGAGCGTGACAATTCATCAAACCAAAATGAGCGCTTTGCGTGGCCTCCCAATTAGCAAGTCGCTGTGAAACGCGATAACATATTCGCCTTTAATAGTCGACAAGTCGATTCCACCGACAAATCGACTTATTTTATTATTACTTTGTAGCACATTGTTCTCATGCACAAGCTGGATATTGCGTGGGAACCAGTTTTGGGTTAGACTGTTTCCCTCGACGTAGATTATAAAAATCACTTTCTTTATGACCTTTCCTGGATTACGACGATTATCAAAATTCGTATATGTTAGGTTAAACTGGGTTAATCTAGGTTAGGTGCTTTTTGCAGCGCCTCGCTGTTGCTCAACTTTTCTTGGAATTGAAGGTGGAAAACAGGTCGAAAATGCCTCTTCAAAATTTACTGTGTAGTAACGAACAGCCATGGCAGTTTTTGAGGTGGACTGTACTGCTTACGTCTTTCCGGTAGATGATTCATATTGCCGAATGATACCCTTATGTTAAATAAATAGTGTTGCGTTCAATCTAGAGATTTAATATTGCGTGTTTGAACGTAGTTTATCCATCTATTCCCAGAGATGTCTGGGAAGCAACAGTCTCCGTATCAGATCCCAATCTGATCTCAGACACCAAGGTTAGACCCTCATTTTAATGTATACAAGTCTACTTTGTTAGCAACCTTTTGATAACTCTCTTCTTGTTTCAGATGTTAAAATGCCACTGGTAAACCCCTGATTTTCGCTTTACGCGTGCCTACAATTATAAATGTTGCTTTGAATTTATTTACGCTGTTTATAAGAAATTATTCGCAAAATCATCTCTCCCTTATAACCTAAAATGATTATTCACCGCAAATATAATTTGTGAATCTGAATTCACCTCCATAGTCAAGAAAAAGTTTTCAAATAGCGCAACAATTTTATTTGAGATACGAACGGGATTCTTTGCTTATGGGCGTTGAGAAACTCCGAGAAAACGTTCTGTATATCATTACGGATATCTCTAAATTTGTCGTCAGACCGATTCTTTTCCTACCTTGAATATTCCTTATAAGTTGTTGGATCCATCGTTAGAAGTTAATCGGTTCTAACCTAACCTTTGCGAGGGAGTTCGGGCTTCCTCGTTTTTATCCGAATAGCTCTCGTCAAGTCTCTGTTTCGTCAGTATTCTTAAAATTTTTAAAACAAATATAAGCTTTACATCCCGTCAAACAGGTATGTAGAACTCCAAAAAATATTTCGTATTGATCAGTGCGGAAAGATAAATCCTGAATTTGGCGTCTGCCCGGCGGGACAAATCCATTCGGCGCTTCCGATCGCTGCGCCCTCCCATGGATAATCAAAAATAATTTAGTCAGTCATAAATTTATGGAAAAAGTGTAGTCAGAGTTGATATCTATAGCCGAGAGGTAATATTTCAGTGATAGGGTGGTGTGGTGATGTTGAGGCTTAATCTGAGCGCGGCCCGGCCTTGGCGCGGCCCCGGCCGCCTCGGTACGGCCCCGGCCCACTTTTGGTCACGCCTCCGAGCGTGCGAATAACGAGCCATACACTCGTTCATCATAGACTTGTGGCGCAGTGTAGCTCGGACGATTTCTGCAGTCCATCCTACGCGTCAAAACATTATCGAGTCGTTAAACATTTTGTGGGACAATTTTCTCTATCACAAAGTTAACTAATGTACATTTCTGCACAGTGGGTCACAAAAGACATGACCCTCGCTTCCATACGATTGATTGATCGATCGATCTGTATTTCTCCATTTTACCTAAAGTTATGTTTCGGCATCGTCATTTTTAGGGGAGGACTTCAAAAGAAGGAGGTCGAAATACGTGGAAGCAGGGGTCATGACTTTTGTGGCCGACTGTACATTCTTTTTATTGGGTTAAAAATATTGTTGTGGATCGCTAACGGCAGGTACAGCGTTATGATCAGAGCTCCCGCAGCTACCAACGTGTGGACGAGCGCCTTCGTTTAGGTTAAAAACTAAAGGTAACTTGCCTTTTGCCCCTGTCTGCTTCGGCTCCGGACGTGGTGACGAATAGTGGCTTAGGCCAAAGTGGAAAAGTCACTATTTCAGTTTTTACTGTATGAAGATCGATGGGAAGGTCAACTGTCGCAATTTGGTTAGTTTTCAAGTGAAGCTATAAATATTGGTAGCAATAAAAAGCTCTTGCAGCGCCGTTTCCTTTGATAATGTTTATTACTGATGGGTTCCTCTCTCGCACTAGTAACCAAGAACCCGTGCTTGTCTTTCGTACGCAAAAAAGATAACTTCTAGCGTAGCTAATGATGTATATCAAGAATTGCGAATGCGCCTAAAAATTCAAAATTAATGTGTTTTGACATTTTGGTAGTAAACTACTGTCATTTTTTATGAATTATCTAAACTTGAATCAGTGAAAATATACCGATTCTTAGTATCCATTAATTTTCAATCAAAACTGCTGAACCACTGAAATGAGTCAGTGGTTCGAATTTCACTGATTTTCAGTAGATTTCTGCTAATTTGTCTTTGGAATTTAGTGTCAAGTTTCCAAATTATATAAGATTTTTTACATATTTAGTTTTTGTTGTTTTAGTGTCAAGTTTCTTCATTACATTTGTTTTATACTTTATTAGAAATTGCGTTTTCATTAAGATATGTTCATTGTGCGTACTCGAAAACGAAGGAACCCGCTTGCATTTAAAATGAATTATAAAAAAAAATGGAAGTCCGATTGTGTTGTGATTCGCTGCAGAAGCTTATTATTTTTTGCTCGTTAAATTCGTGATAAGGGCTTAATCGGTGCGTGTGTTAACCAATAATATCGATTCTTGTAATTAATGAAGTCTAAAGCAGCGAATTAATGGGTGAAGCCGCCACGCCGCGCCATCCTCTTCGATTATTATCACTTCGCTCTTCGATTATTATCGATGATGAATCGATGTCTCGTAATGTTTGTTTTTTAACCCTTGATTACACTTCGAAGGGCAAAGAATTTATGAAAGAGGGCAAATAAATATTCTGATTTTTATCTACCCTTAGAAGTTCTACTGGGGAATCTCACCAACGTTCTGTGGGGTTGGGAAAAATTAAAACAGGCGCGATAGGGGGTGAATCGCGTAAGCCAAGAAAAACACAGTCATATCGGGGAAATACGCGTATCTCTTGCCATGAGAACACAGTAAAAAACAAAGCACCCATTTTAGGAAATGCTTTTGTCTAAAACGGGGGTAGTGCGTATTAACCCACTCGCAGCGATGCCGTTCGGAAACATAAAAATATTTTAGAGTATCTTTTCAGTTCAGTATTGTCACAATTTGAAAAATATTACCCTTTAGATGCCTGAAAATTAATAATCTAGGCATTTTTCAAACCTTAAAATTCCGTAATTTAATAGGAAAAATCCCTCGAATTTCTCTTAAGCTAAAATTTTCACTCCAAATACTTTGGGCTGTTATGGGTTAAGGTATTTTTTTTCACATAGACCTATGTTCAGCTACATCAATGGAAAGCTCTCGCCGAGAACGTTCGAATGATATTACTGAACGTCAGCCTATCTTTAAAAAAAAACTAAAATACTACCCCCGTTTTATTTTCACACCCAAAACAGGTAACTCCCTTAAACAGTTGTTTTTTTTACTGTGAGGCGGTACATTCAGTTTTCTCCGACACAAAGGGCGGCTTCAGAAATGTAGCTGCGGTATCCGAAAGACGAGCCTTTGAAAAGCCTATTCGCTACTTCTTGAGACAAGAATTCCTTTTCGCAATCATTGCATCTGCGAGCGGGAACCGAAAATCCAGCATGATAGACGTGTCTGGGACAGGGCTTAGCCCTCTAAGGGTCATCCTGTCGGTACACAGCTGAGTGCTCTTAAGTTTGTCGTAATAAGTGCGGTGCGGGTGCGGGCCCGCGCCTGACGCCGAGCGGGCGCCGCCTGCCGGTTGACTCTGGTCTCACTTTTGCGGGCGACTGGCTCGCACGTGTCCGCACGTGGCCTGGCCACGCACCCATCGCCCCCGCCGGCCGGCCGCTGCTTCTGGAGTGGGACTTGAAGAGTTTGTGGTGTTTTGGATGATTACGACTAACGCCAGGGGGCCGCGCGCCTGACTCCGCGACACTCTCACAGGGTTCGGACCATTGTTTGTTGAAGCCATTAAAATCGAAGATTAAATTAATTCGTGTTCATGTCGAGGTTATTGCGTTGATATATCTTCAACGTGTTGATCCTTTGGCCGCAGACTTGCAAAAGATTCGACACTTGAAAGCTGTTTTATTTGTTTTGATAGTCTGTAGTATTCTTGTCTGCATGGATTATTGATTATGTACCCAGAAAGATGATGGATTATTGATTATATTATGGATTACGTATATATTACTGTTTCGGGTAGTCAGGTATCTATTTTCCGCGCAAAGGTAGAACGGTAGCTCGCATCTTATTTATTTTTATAGATACCTATGGATGGCTGTATGAAGAAAGCGTCGCCGAGAGGTTCCAATTGGTATACGTATACTTAATGATGGAGTTGCCGAGAGTTTCCCATTGGTATACGTATACTTAATAATGGAGTTATCTAGAAATCTTGAAGTTAAAAAACAAAAACATAGTTTTGGTTAGTTTTCAAGATCTACATCATATCAATATTAATGTTATATCAAAACTAAATGTCATATCAAGCCAATTAGCTTGATAAACAGGTCGTATCTAATCAAACGGCTTTGTTTGGAAAAGGCTGGTAAGTTTTATGTGTAAACGTTAAATTTTTAAGCTGTGTCGGTTGTTAAGTGTCACGTTTTGCTCGGAAAAAGTTTAATAATCTACTTTTTTACCTAACGGTTTTTTTAGTATATTTTTTTAGTTTGTTGATCCTTGGGTGGAATTTGAGTGTTGTGTTGACCTCGCCTTGAATTACTTGTAATTTTTTCAGCGACATAAATCAATTTTCATGACATAATTAACTTTTAATTCTAATTGTTATCAATTCATATTTATCGTACGTAATCCTAATATTTCAATCTGTGTGTTTCAGGTGTGTGCCTAGTATGCGAATATGTGCGGTATATCTAAAGTGAGTTAAGGGAAATTTACAGAATGATATGTCAATTACGGTTTCTTAAGAACGGACCTGGCGTAGAATTGGGATGATATTTCTATGAGGCAACGCTTCAACGAATGCCTTCGATCGAGCTGCGTGGCTTGAGGTACTTGCAACGGGTATTTTTTAAATCGCTCATTTCGATCTAAACCGTATTTCAGAGCTGTATAATGAGTGAGGAAAGTGATTTCACGCTGGGAATGTTTTCACTCCCTGCTGCGTCTGCTCAGAGGTGATTTGCTACGAAGGAAGTCGTCCGGGCAAGGATCGCACATCGTACCTGAACTTCTTCACGTGACCCTCATCAAATTTCTCTAACTTAAAAAAAAATGCTTTCCTCGTGAAATGATTTTGGATGACAATAAAATGTTTCTTGGTATAGTGACAAAACATTTTTTTCTTGCAACAAGAAATTTCCTCTTACGGCAAGAAATTCCTGAGCCAAGAAAAAGAATATTGTTGCAAGAGAAAAATTGTTTTTACTGAATCGGATTTTTTTTCATAATAATGAAATAAAAAGATTGATTCTAGATACAATGGGTCACTTTTGCCCCTGTGTTGTCCCATAGGTAATAGGTGTATTCAAAGTAAAAAGGAACTTCGGCATGAGCTTAAAGAAGTAGGCCTAATTAAGGATGTTTGATCAAACGGTCGAGTCATAAACAAAAAGCTGGAAAAATAATAAATTTGTACAAAATGACCGCTTCTATCGATCCACACTGAAAAATCATACCCTCGCGGAACTCATTTTGACACCACAGAGCTTCAAAAGTGACATTTTTTTAGTCGAAATACATGCATTATATGGCACCTTCGGAACTATCTAGTGTCGAAATATGTCCGGTGAGGGTACATTTTTGAAATGGAAATCGAAACAGCTTGCTAAATTGAACGTCTAGTTAGTTTGTCAAGGCGCTGACTTTGGTTTTATTTTTTCCCACAAGAATACATTGTTTGAAGTAGACCGCTTGATGAAACATCCTTATCTCGTAACAAAAATAATGGATTACAAAAAAAAATCCATTTAAAAAAAAATTAAAAAAAATAATAAAAAATTAAAGAATAAAATTTAAAAAAAGATTTAAAAAATAAATAAAATTGAAAAAATTAATTAATTTAAAAACAAACAAAACACAAACGCTCTTAAAAGGGAATAATGAAAAACCAGCCACTTCCCGCGAACATAAATTGGTTAAAATTTGCTCCCTGAGACGTCGCGGTGTGTGGAGCGGATTGTTGTGAGGATACGAATGGGAGGGCGTATTGCGGAAAATGGCATAACGCGGTGGTTGAGCAGTTTGCGTTGGTTTCGAATTTATCGGGGAACGAGAAATGGGAGCAAGGTTTTCATTAGGGGCGACCCGGTTCGGTTCGGTTCGGTTCGAGCTACAGGTGTTCCCGTCGTTGAACTTCATTTCACGGTAACCTTTCCAGCCGCCGCGTTCGCGCCGGAAAAAAAATGGATGGGGGAATATTGCTGATTCTCTAATGAGACCCTACAAGAACATACTATGTGCATAAATTTTTATACCGTGCGCGGTAATTTGGGCCGTAGGCCGACCTGTAAATGTCCCTGCAAACCTCTGCAGGGTTGCTGGAGCAGCTGGGAAAATTGGGGAACACGTTTTGTCTTGGTTAGTCGGGCAATTTCTGTGTGATAGGCGGATAGGATTTTTTTTACCAACTAAAAAAACAAATTTTTAATGTTTTTTATTAAAAATAAATAAAATCAAGATTTGCTGCCACTCAGTCGTTATTACGGAGCGATTTCACGTCGATTTCGTGCAATGAACATTACTTTTCGACTTTGGAGCGACGACAGGATACAGGCATACATACAAACGGATTCGCACGAAACTATAAAGCCCTTCTCCGAAAGGAGGCGGGCTTAAAAAACACAAAATTGAGTTTGCGCATGATACAAACGTAGATTAAGTTAAGCTGTGTGTATTGCGAATTGAGGTTATGTTTAGGTATACAAACCTGGGTCAACTTTATCGTTTGTGAATAAACACACACAAAAAAGTTATTTATTTTAAATGCTCTTAATTTATGTTTTAATTGCTCAAAGACAAAAAAAAATCACAAAGAAATCCGTAAAAAAGGTAAATTTTTACTGAAGTGTTGAAGACGCCCTGAGGTTAACGTATGTTAGCTTTCAACTTTTTTTTTGCAGTGAGTCGCTTATCATTTAGGTCCTTTGTCATCTACATGGCTGAAGAAGCAAGCTTTTTCCCAACTAGCATCTCACCTCTACGCAGAACAGTGTTCCACCGCGGTCCCAAAAGTCATGTCATACTTCTAATTCGGCCGGTATGGTTTTGACTCCGGCCTGCCTAAACCCGGTTTAGGGGCTCGCGCAATTAAACCGGCGTCTGAGTCGGGTCTGGCGCCGACCTCTGCCTTGCGGACTTTACGCTTCGCTTGACTTATTCCGTCAAGGGACAACTCCCGAGGCCATGTCCAGCGGGCCAGACCCCCCCCCCGGCCAGACCCACTGGGCCAGACCTACCGGTAGTGGCTTTCCCGCAGGGCCACTCGCGCTGCCCACCAGCAGGTGCTTCTAACTAGTTGTCCAACTTTTAACCAGGTTCCTTCTCCGAAAATACTTAATTGCAAGGATAACGTTGGGTCCCGGGAACAATTACACTGTCTTTAATAAACGATTGCTGCTGCGAGGCCTATAAATAAGTCAGTTTTGCCGAACGGGTCTCTGGGGGAGGCTCAATTTTCACTGCCGCGCCAAACACATCGCGGTAATCTACTCCTTGACGCCTGTCTGGGAGATTTGTTTGCGTCTATACACTCTAAAGTTAAAATCACAAATGGTATTTCTACGTTCAGTACAGTGGAGATTAGAAGTCGTGTCTCGCTCAAAGATGGTGACTTTTTCTTTCTTGAAATTTATGTTTGGCTTTGCCATTGAATAATGAGCTGACCATGCGTGAGGTCCTCCATTCCTAGTTGCATTAGTATTACCAACCTAAATTTCTGAAAATCGGAAGTCGCCGCAGGTTCGAATGCGACAGGACTTTTGACCTCCACTGCGTGCTGGTTATGAATTTTAAAGTTTTCAATAAGTTTTAAAATCAAAAAATGATCCTACTTCAGCCCGCGTCACTGGTTTTTGAAAGCTTTGATCGCATGCAATGAGCTCTCTTTTTTACTAAGTTTTTTTCATTTTTTTCCTTAATTTGATAATTTTGCTGAAAGTTTGTTATTGGGGCACTGAAATGCGTCGGAGTTAAAAAAAAACACACGGTTTTTTTTGTTATCCTGAAATTTTTTGAGCAAAGAGAATTAAAAAATTGAATGAAGCTCTCAGTTTTGCTTTAACACGTTGCTAACGCTAGACTTTTTAGACAACTTAACCTCAATTTCTGATTTCTTAATAGTGAAAAATTAATCAGGACGATTTGAGCAATCGCTCTCACAAAATTCCTCCAATAAGCCGCAGCCCATATCGTTTCTTTTCTATAATCCAGGTGCGCATTTCTGAAAATAATATATGATAAATAATTTTAAAAATCCATGTTCTCAACAGCATAAAATTGACATGACCAGCTCGACGCGGTAGGCCTCTCCTGAAACAGCCTTAAATATTCAGTACAGCCGCTTAGCCCCGCGTAGTAATCATGCAACCCCACGGCGAGGGGGGGGGGTGAGCTCCAAACAAAAAAACCTAACGGTAAAACTGATTTGAGGCCAAAAAAATCTCCCACCGCTTGTCCGTCCACCCTCTCGACCCTCCCACCACCCTCGAAGTCAATTGCCGCGCGTATGGATGGTAATAAATGAGTTAGGGGAAGGTATTCAGATCTCGATAACGCTGGTCACGTGGTCACCGCGTCACGTGACCACTTGGCGCCAAAAATATTTAACGAGCACTGATAAAAATATCTCTTTGGGGTTATCCTGTTTTGCATGTAAAATCAACCGCAGCACTACGCACAGTACAACTCGTAGGTTGGGTTCTCACGGTCGTTTTTTTTTACCCATTGTCGTTGAAACTGGTAGCCGAGAAGAAATAGACATCAGACTTGCTTGACCCGTTCGTTTTTTAGATGAGCCATTTTAGGGGTTATCCGTTTTTGTTTTTTTTTTTTTGGTAGCGAAGAACATTTAAAGTTTGTGAGGTTATGTCAGGTTAGCTCAAAATAAGTTAACGTTACGTCAGATAAAGCCACGTTAGCTGAAATTAGGTTAAAGTCACGTTAGCTTAAGTTATGTAAAAATCTTGTTAGCTTAAGTTAGGTTAGGTTGTCAGATGAGGTGATGGGCGTTATGTGCGTCGGTCCGCTCTGCGTGACACTAAAAGGCGGAACACAAGAGGCGGAAAATGCAACCTTCAAAAAAAGCAGATTGCCCTGTGCGGGGTTTTAGTGATTATTTTATTGGGCAAAGTGCGTTAGTTGTGAAGGCGTAGCTGATCGTTGGGTTCCTTGACAGGCAGATGAATTGCGTGTTGCCGAGCTGTGTTTACATAGCGTTCGGAACTTGTGATAGCAAGTTTCCAGTATAATTGAAGGGGGGAATACTGTTACGGTAGACCGGCCTGCTTGGTGTTGCTTACTGTTACGAATACAAGTGGACCCGACGAGGAGAGTTCAATAAGTCACGAACACGTCCATTGCAAATCGTAAAACAGGCCAGGCGAAGTAAGAAAAACCCATTAAAATCCAGAGTGAAATTCAGGGTTTAACTTATTTCACGTATAATTTCATCCACGAAAATGTGCCATTTCGATTTTGGCTTATAGTGTTTTTAATTTGTGCGTTGAAAGACTCCAGTCGTGATATTTCCTTAAAATCACAGTTCTTGACGAAACAAGTAACAGCTCTTCACAAAGCAAGTACAGATCTTGCCAAAACAAGTAACATTTCTTGCCAAAACAAGTAGCAGATCTTGTCAAAACAGGTAACAGTTCTAGCCAAACCGTTTTGGAGAATGTTTTGGGCGTGAAATCAAACGGGGTTGGTACGTATTTTGGTAATTTTTCAAGATAGGCCAGCCATATCAGCCAAATATGTTCAGCCATATCACTCTGGAGGTCTCGTCGAGCACTTTCTATTGATGTGGCTGAGCATAGGTTTATCTTGAAAAATTACCAGAGCACGTATCACCCCCGTTTTGGTTTCATGCCCACAACAGGTATAGCATTTCCCAAACCGGGTTTTGTTTTCACTTATCTTTAAAGAATAAACCAGTGTGTAATAAAAGAGCTCGGGAAATCAATCTTTAAAACCTAGGTACTCAAAAAAAAAACTACGTATTTCCGGGTGACATATGAGTATTATGGGCGACTGAATTCGGAAACGTTTGGTATCGGCACCCGGTAGGATCAACTACAGTAGAGTCTCAGTTATACGTCTCTCAGTTGTAAGTCCCACTCGTTTGTACGTCCAATTGATATAGTCTCATCTAGAATACTTTGCATGGCGTTATATGGAAGATTATTTTCACTTGTACGTCCCTCTCAGTTCCACGTCCAAATTTTTGAGTCCCGACTTGGACGTTTAACCGAGATTCCACTGTATTTCGCCTCCAAAACCGACAAAATCTCGGACTAGTTGGGAGGTGCAACTCAACAAAACAGTCATTTAAAAGAGCTTTTGCTCGGCCAGCCAGCCCGTCGAACCCCTCGTCGCCTTCCTTCGGCCTCCCGCCGCACGTGCGCGGGCTCCGCGCGCCGCCAGCCGGCGCGTTGCGTTGCGGCGCGGTGCGGGGACGTGCGCTGCCGCCGCCCTGCCCCGCTGGACGTGTGCTTGTTTGTCTGAGTCGCCCGGATAACATCAGTGGGGCGTCGCGGATCAACGACGTCCCTCGTGCCATGGCATGTTCGCCGGGCCCTGGCCGGCTGCTGACGGACCGCGCTGTGCCCCCTCTCCTCCCTGCATGTCAACCGCCGTGCTTTACAGTGCTCGCAGCAGGTCAAGTTCATTTAATGAGCTTTTTTTTCTGCTTTGAATTCCGCGCCTTCTCCTCGGCAATCAACGTTTCGGACGGATTAGTTTTTCTGATTTTGTGACTAGCGAATGCCTGGAGAGGTTTTCTTTTTAAGCAAACAGCGAGAATTAGGTGTTTTTTTTTCCATCGCAATTAACGTTTTAGACTCCATTCATTTTATTGATTTTTTGCAGAGGAAATGGTGATAAAAGAGTTTGAATTTTTCTCCTTATTGGAGTAAATTTGTTACGCAAACAAGTTTTACTTATTGTCGCCAGAATAATGCTTTAAAAAATTACTTTAAAAAAAGAAGTTGCGAGAAGTTTGAACCTTCTTTTTGTCAATGTACATTACAAATTACACCTTATTACAATAGAAATCTGATCCACCGTTTAGCAATGCGATTGAAAAACATTCAAAATAAGCCTACAATATAAATATATTGGCATTATAAAGCAACGAAAAGTCGCCCTTTAAAGCCTGGGTTCATTGGCAAATTTTATTCCACGGCATTTTATTTTAAGTAACATCACGTCGGACATTTGGTGCGAATACTGCAGAAGTACATTTCACTCTATCGGAAGAGGTTAAACGAGTCAATTTGACTCGAAGGCATTTCTGGGCGTCGAATCGCCAGTGCTTTAATCAGAATTGACAAGTAGAACAGAATCGCTGAAAGAATAAGGTAGCACCCCAAGGCACTCTGGGCGAGTCACTCGTTTGAGAAGAGATTGCCAAAGGTATTCGAGTCACGTGCGCCACATTGCCTATTTCAGGGCGTTTCTTCTCAGATCCTCGGGGGATTCGATCCACCGTAGGCGACGCCCGCCGCCACGCCGCTCTCCGCGTTGCGCGCCGCGCGGCCCGCTGGAGCCCAGCCATAGGCCCACCTGCAAGCAAACGACCGGGATACATTTCACAAAAAAAGTTTCTTTGCTGTGATCTTCTTTTCAGAAGCTGTGCAGATGAGAAGTACTTGGGTGGGCTGCACAGATGAAGTATATTTTGAGGGACCTATTCAGAAAACCCATACCACCTCTAGGTACGTACGTTTGTTTTGGCAAGAACTGCTTCTTGTTTCGGCAAGGACTCTGCTACTTGTTTTGGCAAGAACTGCTACTTGTTTTGGCAAGAATTGCTACTTCTTTTGGCAAGAATTGCTACTTGTTTTGGCAAGAATTGCTACTTGTTTTGGCAAGAAATGCTACTTGTTTTGGCAAGAACTGCTACTTGTTTTAGCAAGAATTGCTACTTGTTTTGGCAATAACTGCTACTTGTTTTGGCAAGAACCGCTACTTGTTTTGGCAAGAACTGCTACTTGTTTTGGCAAGAACTGCTACTTGTTTTGGCAAGAACTGCTACTTGTTTTGGCAAGAACTGCTACTTGTTTTGGCAAGAACTGCTACTTGTTTGCGAGACCTGCTACTTATATGGGCAAGAACCGCTACTTGTTTTGGCAAGAACTGTACTTGTTCTTTCAAGAAATGTACTTGTTCAAGAAAAATCCGAAGGCAGAGTGTATTTGACGGTGCAACCGTTGTACCATGTGCAGTATCTACGTTGAACCATCACTCTGGCCGTGTGAATACAAATTTCCCGCCGAGCGTTTTCGCTAGTTTGATGTGGGTGAATACGTGTTATACACACTGAATATTAGCACCCAAAATGAAAACCAGGTACCGGTGTTTCTTTATCGGTGCGAATGCTTGTAAATAATTAAACTGTCAAAGAAAAACATTTCGCAAAATACATTGAAACCCGGTCAAGATACGAATCAAGGGACTGACAGTGAGAAACCTTCATTTCTTAAGCGGGCTCGTATCTTATACGGGTTTCATTAAATACAGACTAGGCTCAAGGGAATAAAGACAATGCGTATCTTAAGCGAGCGTATCTTAAGCGGGTTTTACTGTATCATGTAAACTTTGTTTTGCATACTTTACAATTTTTATTGTTCTGATACTGTTACATTGTGCAGATCTAGGCAAATTCATATCGAAGCTGGTTCGTTTCTTATTTCGATTACATCATACGATGTTAGAAGTTAAAGGAACACAAAAAAAGAAAAAAAACGTACTTTAAGCAGAATTGTATTTTATAAGCGGATCTATTTTAAACAAGTTTCATCGGATTTTATAAAGCACTCATTCGCTTATTTTATGCCAATGGAGAGAAAATTACTCGATATTTACGTAGTTGACCGTGAAACGAAATAAAGTGCAGATGTCTCCAGTGGTTTGATGTCTACAAAAGTTCTTAGAGGTGAGTTGGGGGGGGGGGGAGTAGCGCTGCAAAGCTGATTTCTTGACGATTTGATTTCAGGATGTAAGTAAAACAAAAAGTTTCATTAAAAACTTGGTGAATATTTTTGCTCGTGTACTGTTTGATCGTCTGCGTTTTAAATGACTTTTGTTCTAGTTTTTCTTTGACGTGGCACAAGCTGAATTAAACAGGAGGCTGGGCAGTCGGGACTTCTTTAGAAAACCTTTTCTACCAGAACGGTTTGTTATTATGGGAAATTTACCTTTCAATGAAAAATACAAGAGACCGCGCGCCCTCTTTTTAAATTAAAAAACCACTGAAGGATTCCGTCTAAGCCGCCCTTTCCTGCACTTGCGGTTTGCGCTTTACATACTGCAGGCTCTTTTACACCGAATGTATCTGCATGGAAAGTGGCTGTCTATCCGACTCTGAATGTATCCGATTTGGAAACTATATCCGACATTTTTTTTCGGGATGGGTTTCATTTTCATGCACCGGACTCGGAATGTCACAGAATTTTAACTGAACGTAACTAACTCCACTCGGATCTAGCGTTACGTAACCTTGCTTCATGTACCCCATACTCACATGGTCAGGAACAGTGAAATTTCACTCGTTTTCCTGTGACCCCCGTACCACGGTAAAATCAGTGAAATCCCACTGACAGTCGGTGAAATTTCCTGACAATCAGTGAAATCTCACAATTAGTAAAATCTCACCGAAAACCTGTTTTTTGTTTTTTTTCCCCTCTCTCTCGGAACGAGTGAAATTTTCATGTTTTTCAGCTAGAATTTCACGGAATTCCAGTGACACGGGTTTTAAATAATTGATGAAATCTGGCTGGTTTTTGCTAATTGTCTGCGTAATAATACCCTACCAAACCAAAAATAACCACACCCATCTTCAACGAACTAGACATAACCTAATCTTATCATGTATGAATAAACCATTACTTAACGAGTAGTGTTTACCAGATAAATTGAATCTTACACTGAAAGTCCATTAATTTAAATTTAGAGCTTTTTACTATCAGTCGGAATTGCACATTCTAATTCAAAAAGTAATCTTGCAAATGCTTTTAGGTAAAATACCCTATGTAAATATACTTTGAACACTGCAGGCTTGAACAAAAGCTTGCGCGTGAAGAACATTTTTTTTTTGCGCTAAAGCTCCTGGGATGGAATTGGCCAGAGCGCTGCAGTTGATGGTCCTTCGGGGAAAGAGTGGGTCGATTTTGACAATAATGTCATGGCAGTGCAGTGTGCTGATTGGCAATGGGGAATTCAGCGAGCATCGTGACGAGGTGTCGAATACGGAAACGAGCTAAAACAAAAGAGGGAGTGTTTACTCTGCTGTACATCCCGAAAGTAACTCTTGAATTTCGATTCCGTGAAGTCTGGAAGATATTCTTCCCGGTAAAATCTTGATCTTGATTTAGCTGCGAGCCGCGTTGTATGCTCGACGTCGTTGGTTGTGTAGGCAACACGCCTTTCACCTCTGTCCACATTTTGCCTACTCTATTTTCTTCCACTTATCAGGGATGGTAAGCTTACGGTTAGTTCAAACAATGTAGATTGAAATCCGAACCCAAAGATTCGTCCTGTAAGGAAACCTCATAAACTTTGTAGGATTAAATGAAAGATTTTCTAGATTTTGCGAGGGGAGTCGTTACCACCCTTGAAAGAACTAGGGTTTGTTCTTACTGCGTAGGTTTCTATTCGGTGCCAACAAGGCGTCGTGGCTGAGTGGTCAGCGTGTCCGCCAGCCAATCTGGTGACGCGGGTCCGATCCTCAGTTCCGCTGCATTTTTCTTTCTTTCTTTCTCCGAGGCCTCGTCACTAAAGTACGCCTCCGAAC
>Ga0058701_10001651_pt1 | contig 16122 bp, 12 predicted proteins | sample AgamicOrMae_FD_97039 | JGI IMG/M metagenome (GOLD analysis project Ga0058701, IMG submission 97039) | Agave microbial communities from Guanajuato, Mexico - Or.Ma.e | ecosystem: Host-associated > Plants > Phyllosphere > Phylloplane/Leaf | place: Guanajuato, Mexico | collected 2012-06-04
ATTCTGTATTGTAAATATAACCCTAATAACCTATTGGAAGTACTGTATCTAATACTTTCACGATTTCCCGTTTGTTGGGACCCAGAAAAGTCAGCTAACAATTAGCCGTGGTTGATACAAATATTACAAGACTCTAGTCGTGCAAAGGTATTTATATTTTTTGATACTCAGAGGCTTGAACTGTTTGTAAAAGATCACGATTAGAAAATTTGTTGTTACTTTTTCCTAGCTAAAATGTCCTTTAAGTCATTTTTTGGAGATGAAACTTGACTGGCAGCCCTGAGTGGCCTAAAAGACGGCATGTAGCATATGGACGGTCCCTAAAGGAAATCGTGATTCCGATTTTTGTGTTTTACGCTTCATTTATTTGTTCCGCTTGTTCACAGCATGTTGTCCTTTTCTACCATTCGCCGTATTGTGCCTTCTGCCACTCCGTGGCGCATATCTTCTTGACAGTCGCGCGGACGCTGCGCTCAATCGATTTCATCGAGTTTTCTCGAATCGACGGAGATAACAACGATCTTCCCTGGGAGTTCACCATGTACCGATATCCCAGCATCCTCTTCTTCCCCGCAAGACGGTAAGACAGCACCCAAGAAGCGCTTGTTTTATTCAAAACTCGCATCTTACGGAAGGCGTCTGTTTCCAGGAAAGCGGAGAGCCGGGTCTTCCCTGCCAATGTTCTTATGACTGTATCTTCTTTGGCAAAGTTCATCCTTTCGAATCTACCCATGGAGGAGAGGTTACTGGTCATGTTGGTGCTCTGTGAAGAAGGCGCGAGATTTCATCCTCCGACGTTCCAGGTAAGGTATATTGTTACAGGGAGAGATGCGTCAACTGCCACGTCACCATTCCGTCCCACCAATCAGCATTGCTGGTTGCATGCATCCCACCAATGAGCGCATACTGCGAGAATAAGTTGTCGCCTCTCTCCGTGTAAGGCTCTATGTATTATAGGTGAGATCGCTCCAAACAAGTCAACGTCTGAATTTTGCGTTCCTACGAACAATATAGAGTTGTGTCTAGGTCAAGGTAAGCAGCGTCATCTACAAGGGTAATGTAAAGTAGTCTCACCAAAACATAAAATAGTAAGGTAGCCAGCCTTCTTTGTACTACGCAGCATTTGAGGAATTCGGTTTTCAATCTACCTTTCATCGCAGCGGAGCTAGGTGCAAGGAAAAATAACCTAAGTTAACCTATTATATCGTTTGCTAAGCCCGATGCAGCTTACTTCTCGGCTGCAGTTATTGCTGCAGGGAACTGGCATCAGGCTTGACTGCAGCCGAATGGAGTGGCATAGAAGCGAGCTACAAGCCAACACCTAATTTAAGTGAACCTAACCTACCCGGTTTGACGTTGTTATTCATGAAAGATAGAACCTGCATATGGAACGCAAAGATGGAAAATGCAACCTTAAAAAACGAGAGTGTTTCGCAGCTTTTCGAAGATCTTCCCAGACTCGTGTTCTTTGCGGCTGTTCCCAAAAATAGAGAATTTTAGAGCTAGCTTAACTCAAGCTAGCAAGGCGACCTTACTGAGAAATCCAGTCCATGTAAAGTTTGTTGGTTTTGCAACGACGTCGAACTCCTCCTCGAGACTACACACCAAAACCATAACTTTCGAGGTCAAGTGGGCGTGTATATGTTGTGTGGAGCTTGGTTTGGTCACTTTTAGGTTATGTTAACGATTGCAAGAAATGTTTCAGGCGTACTAAAGTGTTTTAAATGTTTTTCAGGATCAGTTGACGATGGAAAAATGCGTCACTTTAGTCCAGTTAGAGACGCTTAAATCATCGAAGCAAAGGCTTTCGCAGTACAGGAACCTGATGGTCCAAATTAACATCTCCTCGGACCAAAACGCCAGCAAAGGACTTGGCACTCAGGCAGGCGCTCTGTCCGTCAATCTCCGGTATCTTCGACAGCTCTCGTCCATCCTGCTTTCCGTGACGTCATCCAGAGACGGCGAAGAGCCGTTGAGCCTCTCCGCCGCGGTCAAATCGGCACAAGAAGCTTTCCTGCTTAGAAACTCGAAACTAAATGCTGTGAAACCGAGCCAGCCCATCGACACAAAACTAATTCGCGAGGAATTGCACGAAATCAAAAGCAGTGTAGACCATTTCGACCAAACCATTTCGGAAGCGATTCCAAAATTACAGGACACGAAAAGCAAGTCACAAAAACTAGAAAAAGATGAACTCTAGACTGTTAAAAATGTGCCAATATTTTTATGCCATTTATTTATTGCAATGAATGTTGCACATTATTTCTGATGTGACGATTGATATTTCCCAGTCGTCCGAATTTTTTGTTTTCGCAAGCCATCTAGATTTGATCCTCATTTGTTGATGAATAGCTTGACAAAGCTTAGGTCATCAGTTCAAGTAATTCAAGTTAATGAAGATTCATAGGTGCCAATGAACCACCTGAAGAAGTTATTGCGACAAATTTGGATCTCTGACATTTTGCTTGTTTTTACTAAATAACCTTTAGTGAGATCGGCTATTAACAGACTACAGAGGGGAGTAACCTAGATTGATTGCAGGAATATAAATTTCGGACATCTAAGAGACATCCTTTGGCGTGATTTGTGAGCATGATATGTGGCCTGTAAAACGGAGAAGAAAAGGAAACCCGTGAGTGAATATTTGTTGCATGCTGTGTGTGTTGTTGACCTTCCAAAACGAATGTTGACTGTAACGAAAGGAATGATATTACCTTTGATCTCTTTTTGGGGGATTGGGAATGATATTGTGTAACCTGTGTTAGCCGTAATATTTGTTAGTTCGCCAACGTTTTCCACACTCGTCGTAGCATCAAAAAATTCTTATTCCATGGAAAACTTTAACCTTCCCGGAGCCTTTCTGGTTTACTGATGGGATTTCATTTAAGTCGGCTACGGTTCTCTAACAACAGAATGTGACGAATTCGATACCTGAAATATCTTGTTTTGTGGACGCGAAAAGATAATTTTCAAAAGCAATCTTACGCGTTTTATACTGGAGCTGAAACTAAAATTGATCAAGTCAACTGAAGGTTCCGGAGGTTATAAATCAGCTTTTCATTGTTAAGGATTTTAGGATATCAGAAGTGAGCGAACAGTTATGTAATTATTGTTTATAGCGTTATCGATGTGTAAACCTATTTAATTTTTGATGTACAAAATGACTATTTTTATATTTGTAAGATTTGTAATAAGTCGGATCGATTGTAACTTTGTTAGATACGTAAGTTTAGCGCTGTTGTGCGCTTCATTCTTACAAAGGAGTTTTCTTTGTCCATTTTGATGAGGTTCGACGGAACTTGTTATTAGCCTACGTGAAGTGTATAATGAGTGGCCTTTTTCTTTCGTCTTAAACGAATTTATTTTCAGAATGTTGTGATGCACTTTATACTATCCTCAAGCTGTGATATACAGTACCAAGTTAAGTATGGCTGACATGAAATATTGACTTCCAAAGCGGGAATATTTTAGAAGTCTGTCTTGCATGTCCTTGTGATAATTTTGTCCTATTGTTCTCTGTAAATGTTTATGTGTGGGCTTACTGGGGGACAGTAAGTATCCATGTTGATACCTTGAGAAGTATATCGTTTGTTTCTAGGGTTTTTAATGAGAATGGGGACTGTTACTTGCCTTTTTCAAAAGAAAATGTGGACTTTAAGAATAAATTGTCCTTTTCATTTTGAACTATGTGGTGACTCCTCCTTTAAATTCACCCTTCCAGAAACACGAATGTCAATATAATTATTCTTAAGTGACTGAATCCACCGCAATGCCCGCAATTTTTCACAATCTTCGTTTCTTCTCCTTTTTTTTTGGTAAGATAAACGTCAATATCAAACGCATTTGGCCGCTAAGGATATTTTTATAAACGATCTTATGGTTGATAGTAGCGACCTCAATGGTCAAAAAGGCCGATTTTTTTCCCGAGGAAATATTTTATTGAACAAAGCAGTGGTGTTATCTGCATCTCAAACTGATTCACTTTTTTACTTTTTATTGAGTAATTATTAAATGGTTGTTGTCGTAGACCCGACATGCATTAATATAGGGAGACATAAACGCACGTAACCAACCTTATGCATTTTCAATGCCGGAGCAGTCGGGTCTATAGACACGACTTATTTAATAACAGAAAATATCTCTTGTAATATATATCCCTTATAAAATTACTGTATATCCCCTGTTAAATAAAAAAAAACTAAAAAAAACAATGGCAAGATTTGCTGTCACCAAGTCGTCATCAGGGGACGGTTTTGCGTTGATTTCAGTCAATAAACGTTGCTATCTCTGGAGCGATGACTAAGATTAGTCTTGCGCAGCATCGCGCTCGCGTTCACACATACGAACAGACTCGCCCGATACCGAGTGGTCTTTGTAGGACGGGCCTTATCGGCTCTTCCAGAAAAATAAAAGGGCCTAAACACTATCATCAAGGCTGTTTCTGTCTGTGCATTCAGCCCTTGCCGAAAAAATACGTTCAGCTGAAGTGATTCAAGATGCAACCGCGGGGCTGTTCCATCTCCGTCTTGCTCAGGGAGCGAGACAAAATGAACCCGAACGCACCTCTCAGTCGATTCGTTTTTATTATAATCACTCCAACCACAGGTGTGAATACATCATTCAACGTGAACTCACTGCAGTCGTAGTACTCAGGTTGTTGCGCAGTGCGGAGAGTGGGAGAGAGAGACGGAAATAAAACAAAGGCGACCAAAGGACGAGAGAGAAGGAGAGCGGTGTGGGAGGGGTGGGGGACGCCGCTCGCATCCACCGGCGCGGCGCGGCGTCAAAGAGTCCAGTCCCAGTCCAGTCAGTCGCGGTTTAGCCCGTCGTGCGAAAGCTATGACTGTTGCGACGGCCTCCGGTCCAGTTTACGAGTGTCTGTTGTGTTTGAGTGCGAGTGTGACAGTGTGGTGTTGTGTTTTTCGGAACTGAGCGGATTTTGGGCGCCGCCCGCCATGTTGCGGCGCTTCTGCTGAAGCAACCTGTACGTCAAGAACGTGTGAGTATTATAAGATCCCGTTGGCTTAACCTCTCAAGAGCTGATCTCTGCGGGTGTCTGCGTCTGCCTCGACTTGCCCACGGTGCTGTCTGACCGGTACGGCGGGGAGGCGGCGGCAAGCCGGTCAATGGTCTGCAAAGCTTCATCGACATTCTTAGGGCACATTAATAGCCCCAGCCGGCTCTACAACAACTTCAGTCTTTAGCGTTCATATCCCTGAAAAACCTGGAGGATCGCCTTAAAAAAAAAATAATTCATCTCATTTTAAATCTTATGAGGGAGACATCTGACTCGTGTGTTTCTTCAATAATCTCAATTTTTAAAGTTACATTTTCCGTTCGCATTTTCTACCTCTACTGACTGTATTGCTTTAACTAACATATATGTATTCAAAACGTTCGTATCTACCTGGTATCTACGTTACTTACGTTACGTTTTTTTAGGTACATAGACTTATCAAAGACTGAGCGTACGGTAGCATTAAATTAGGCATTGCTATTTAGGTATACGAGTGCGAATTCAAGATTCTTCCGTCGCTGAGAGGAGTAAATGTTGAGCAGGGCACATGCCACCCTCACCAAACTTAATATAACCTTTCGTCGTGCCAGCGGCAGCAGTATGATGCATAGAAAGAAGCGGCATCAAGAAAGCCGAGCGGAGCGATAGAGAAGCAAGGCATAGGCTGATTAACCATATCGTCGTTTGTTGTTGTTATGAACTTTCACGGTAGTTTCTTACTTATTAAATGTTCCACCTTGCTTTAATTTTCATTGTGAGGATTACCGACGCATAAAGTTGCGAAAGTTTGTGTCACCGTAACAAAGGTTCGGTTAACTTGGGTTGGTTAAGCTAACCAATGTTCGGTTAGATGCCTGATACCTCTCTTCGCTATCGTTCCACTCAGATAAGCCTGATGCAGCTTACCTCTTGGTGGCAGTAACTAACCTGAGGGTAAGCAACTTAACGCTTGTGAGGTTAACCTTCGTTACCTACATTACTTATGCCTTGTGCCTTGCTCCGACTCGGCGACTGGAAGTAGATAACGCCCTCTCGAGATCAAACGAGGCACTCTCTAGTTTAGGTTTGCGTTCGAAAAGTGTGGAAACTCTGGCTCAGCTGGAGGAAAAAAAATCAAAAAAAATCGCGCAACATTAAAAATACTTTCTACAGAAAATTTTCGACAAAAAATACCATTTTTCATGAAAATGGGGAGGAAATTCCGTGAGCGAGGAGAGATCGATCACTAAAGATATTTTTATGCGGAATGATATAAGCGAGTTCCTTAAGAACGGGCCCCGTATCTCATCCGTCCCGGGAACCAGTACAGTTCAGGCAGTAAATAGCAGGCGTAATAACTACGTAGAGAACAGGAATAGCTATGCTTAAGTTTATTGCAGAAAGTGAGTTAATGTTTATATAACAGACTGGCCACGATATGATTACTTGGACCACTAAATTAGGAAGTGACTTCTTAATTAAAACTGTTGATGACAGTCCTCTCTTTTTTTAAGGCTCTCCTGCCTGTAATTCATTTTTTTTTGTGCAGAACTGGAGATGTCAGATTTTTATAGAAGATTCATATTTTCTTCATACAAATGATTCTCGATTTCTCTCCGGACATCTTGATTGGTTTTGAATAATAATACAGAAATTAACATAACCATTTTAAATAATGCTACGGAAATTAAAATAAATATTTTTGTGGAATTTTGATTTGAAATTTTATTTTTTAAATTATCAACAATTTTGCTTGCCAATGAATTTGATGTATCTAAAATTAAGTTTAAATTTACGTGCTATTAAAAAAACTAACTTTTTCCCCTGTTTATAACGTTGATTATTATAACTGCAATACATCTTCATTGTAGACAAGACATAATAGTTGGTGAAGGACTGAAGCTTTGTATGAAAAATGTTGGTATGAATATATCCATTAATTAAGTATATTAGATATATACGTTCATACTCACGCCCGAGTGTTAAGCAGCTCTTTTGAGAAATTGTCGAATGGACGAGGCAACATGATTATAAGAAAGGCAGAATTTTGTTGAGTCGATCTAAATACCGGAACCGTGAAGCTAAACTAGAATGCTAAATCGGTCAAAATCGCACAAATTGCCGGACTATGAGTGTGTACCCACCGAAAAATGTGGTTCATTCGCCGTCCTTATTGTTAGTTGAGCAAAGTAAAACGGAGTATCGAAAAATAACGAACAGAAGTTTTTGAAATGACTGAGGAATGAATGCTCTTCATCGTTTTCCTAAACCAAGTATTCGTGTTTAAGATGAAAACTGTCCGATTTGGGAAAGATTTATTATTTAGGCATCTGCTATGTGCTCAAATTAAGCAAGATAAGAACGACCTCCTGCAGCTCCACGCATCGGCGAGGTCGCACACTGACCGAATAGTTTCGACTTTTTTTTCCACAAAACTGGACTCACGGCTTACAGCCTGACTGCGTTATGCAGTTAGCCGAACGAAGTTCATTGGCATTCAAATATTCTCGTTCCGGACGCATCCTCTTAAAGACAAGTTTCTTAACCTTTCGTAAAAAATAGACAGAAACATACTTTTTCTTTTAACCGATGCTGAAAAATCAGTATGTTCCCCAAAATCTGTCGCAACAATTTGTCTTTTGATTTGGCAACTACAAATTGGATTCAAATAAAGTTCCGAAACTTTTCAATCAGCCTTTATCTAAAAGTATTCAGAAGCGTATCATTAATTCTAGTTTTTAGAGGAGGGAAACATTCACAGTGCGACCTCTTCAACAACCGTTTGATTTCGGGGAATCTATGAAATCGATTTTTGGAGATATGTGAAGAGCTTTTTGATACATATTTAAGGTCTTGAGCATATAAAAATTCCTTTAAATCAATTTTGCCTGATGTGCTATTTTTATGTCGTTTTAAAAAATAAATGTTTGATAGGGGAACTTCGTGAAGGCGCATTTTCTGAAGTTCCAATATTTTTTAGTATCTAAAGTTCTACGATTCCTTAAATTCAGTAATATACCATCTACCAATCGCAAACACCAATTCTGTCTAAATATATATGTCTACTGTAATGATACTGTACGTTCAGTTGTTGAGTAGTATCGTAGACTCCACACACAGAACGTACGTATATCGTATCTATACGAAAAGATGTATACATTGAAGCTTTGCAAGGGTTTCTGTGCCAAATAATCCGTCCTCAATAGATATCTACCATTTAGAGCAGGCGAACCACTCGTGGAAGTTTCGCTTTAACCTGTTTTTTTTTTAATGTTGCGTTATTTTTTTCTTCAGCAAATTGCGATTTCTGAGTCAGAGTTTCCACACCTTTCGAACGCAAACCTAAACTAGAAAGTGCCTCGTTTGATCTCGAGAGGGCTCGGTCTTCGATTAGGTTGGAAGCGATGGTCAGGGAGTACCTCGTGCGCGTTCGTTATTCGTTCCCATCGGCCGCCGCGCCGCGCCGGGCCGGCCGGCCGCCGGCCAGATGCATTCTGCGATGCAACTATTCAACTGCATTCTACGATGCAACTGGCATTCCAAGAATCTCACGTAGTGGAGTTGCAGTTGCAACTGATAGGTTCACCTGAGTGCACGGCCGGCTCCTCTGACCTTGCCACACCGTAGGATCCACCCATTCCACCCGCCCCACCCGCTCCACCTGCTCGACCTACTCCACTCGCCCCATTTACTCCACCCACTTAATCCACCCACTTAATCCACCCACTTCATTCACCCACTTCAACGACCCCTCTCACTCGACCCGCTCCACCCACTTCATTCACCCACTTCAACGACCCCTCTCACTCGACCCGCTCCACCCACTTCATCCACCTACTTCATCTACCCCACGCACTCCACCCGCTTCACTCACTCCAATCACTTCATCCACCCACTTCATACACTTCGCTTCATCCACTCGCTTCATCCACCCCACGCACTCCACCCACTTCATCCACCTCACGCACTCCCACCCGCTCCACCCTGCCCCACCAGTGGCAGTATTATTAGGTAATTTGCCTGTATTCTTCCTTCATCTTTCTCATAGGTTACTTTCCCGAAACCACAGTCGCTAGGAAGTGACTTGGATCCGGTCAAATGAGGATCGCGGGATTGCGTGAAATACGGAATGCGATTGTCAACAGTCTAGAGGTTTAAGAAAGTGACTAAACACATAGCGAATCAGTGAAATTCACTGATTATTCTCTGACTACCGTGCCTCTGATAATTCATTAATTCTATCATTGAAACCAGTGAAATTTCGATCGTTTCAGGAAAAAACATGCTGGTTTACAGTGACATTTCATAATTCTCAATGCGATCTTACAATGATAATGAGTAAAATTTTATGGATTCCAGTTTGATTTTTCTGATTTGTCCCGGTAGTCAGAATCATACACTGTTAAGTAGAAACTTCACCATCTTCTAGTTTAAGTAGCGTCTCTAAAGTTCTTGACCCATCACACGAGCCTATTATCCTGTGTTTCGTAAAGCTTTGCCACACCAGCCCTCTTCCTCTGTGATAATTGCTGTGTTGTGCTAAGATGGCCACCGCCAGTCTACGACCGCTGGCATTCTTGTCGTCTATGCAGATTCTTAGCTAATAATTAGCGAAAATTAGCCGCTTGAAACGTGTTTCCTGCTGGAAATTTGCGAAATATCCCGCGGAACATCTCATCTCTTCTTAAGGCTGCAAGCACGCCGATCCAATCAACGGTTTCTAAATAAGTGCTTCGCCCTTTCATAATTGACCCTTAAAAACGTCTGTTAGACCAGCTTCTTTTCATAAACGCTCTGTTTTTAAACAAACATGCTGTGATTGCTGCTGGAATTTCTCCTCGTGTCTTTTTTCCCGATGTGGGAGACTTCGACGCAAGTCACGCCTCGTGACTCGGAGGAAATATCGCGAATAGTTCTTATGCATATACTTAAACTAAATTGTAACTACTCAGTATTTCTGTAAGACAATTTCGAGTTATGTTTTACTCGAAGAGGACATTCAATTTAGAAACTAATGTAGCGCGATTTTGACAATTAGCCGAATTCATTTGGGGGAAAAAAATGCAGAAAAACAACCTCCCTCCCAAAAACGTTAATTTTACTGTTTTAAAAATGTTTGTAGCTCTATTTTAAGTCAAATGTCAAGTCAACTCGCCAAATTCTTCATTGAACAAAACTTTTCGTTCCTCAAGGTATAGATTCGCGTCCGGCCCGATCCGCGGGACGGGTAAAAAAAGTTGCTTCAATACCCTTGAAAATTTTTGTGTGTGTTACGAATGGTCTATATTATCATTTCAGGTCATAAAAATTCACCCTGCCTTGCTTGCGGACGAGTTCTCGATCTCCGAAAACACGCACAACGCAAATTTTACGAAAATAAGGCTAAAACAAGCCTAATGCTAGTTATTGTCGTTATTTGGTCAGTGACACTCATTTCATTTTTTCTATTTGTTTTCCTCCTTGAAAAGAGGTTAGGTTTTGTTTTTAAGGAAATTCTGATCACTCAAACATAGCGTAAACCTAAATCACATAAACAAAAGCAAGTGAGTTTTCCCATAAGAACAATGTATAATTCAATCCTGTTTATTTCAAAATTGAATTCGGTGACAGTGGGTTTTCTAGTGAAAAATGTATTCTGCGTGTCCTGTAAAGGATGACACAGACAGACATTTTAAACGATTTTGATCACTCGACCAAGATCGCTACTTACCTATCGCTACCTTAAAAATAGATTTCTCAGAATTTTTAACACATTAATTTAACATGTTCAAAAGAATCTTTAATCTGCGATAATAAATAAAAAATGTAATATACGAAATTAATTTTTCTTCTATAATTTCCCGAGAACAGTGATTTACAAACCGAAGGCGCGTCACAGCGAGGTAAAATAAAATAATTAAAAAAAAACAAAAAAAGTCTTGAGGATGTTCAATAAAATCAAAAGCTTGTCTAACCTCTTTCAACCGGCAAATATCTCCTTGTTTGTTCAAAGCTGCCTCCTCTTTGTCTCGATTCAAAGTTACAGAAACCGAAAGTGACAGTTCGGAGCGTCCAAAATTTAATGCCAATGGGCTGCCCGCACTAAAAGCATTAATCTGGACCATAATTATCAAAAATTATCCGCTAAAAATGCGATTCCCGATAGAAATGTGCAAAATATCCGAGTTAATTTCAGCCGAAGCGCGGTGATGGATTATATCGGCTTTTGTAGCCCGCGGACTCCCACGAGAAAAATGCTTGTGGCCCGAAGGGAGTCTGCACAAGCGACTGCTTCTGTCCTTTTCTCATTTCACTAATACTTTTCCCCTGATGAATTGGTCTTCCGTGAGAAACAGCCTCTCGAAGTCCTGCTGCCTTTGCGATTTGGCAAAAGAATCAAGTTGGACGTTCCAGGCGACAAATCGGAGGGAAATCGTATTTTTAATTCTGCCGAAGAAAAAGGATCCTAATAATTAGAATGCAGTGATGGAAAATTTGCGCCGTGCTGCTGCACTTCTTATAATTAGCTTGGGAGGCTATGAACGAAATTTTTAAGCTGAAAATTGTCTGAAAACGTAACTTTGAAGTAATCTAAATCTTTCTTTTTAGGAATTCAGCGGTGGTGTTATGCTTGCAATGCTCAAATTAAAACAGATTTTTATTTCAGTTGTTATTTTGGTGCGAATCGAGAACAGCTGGTAGTTAAATAAACTGATAAAAATCAAGCTCATAATACCAAAAAAGGATTAGATGTAAAATTGCATCGACTTATAAAGCATTTGTGTGACATGAAGAAGCTTTGTTAGATCAAGAAAGTCGAGCTCAAGCTTGTGTCCCACTTACTTAAATTAGACCTGCTAACACAGACGATTGAGATTAAACTTTGAAGGAAATTTGTTAAGAACAACTTCAAACAACTTCCGGGTCTCGTGTTGACATCTTTTAGGGGAGAGGGTGCAGTTGTTTTCTGTTTCACGTGTTTAGTTTTTCGACGTAATTTTTGAAAAAAAAAGCTGCTGGAAGTAACAGTAATCGTAATTAATTGTGAGTGATGAGCGCGCGTGATTTAAAGTATTTTAATATTTATTCGTTAAAAGTGAAAATTGATCATCCTCATGGAATGATTGCTCCATTCATTACTCGGGGCATGGAGTTCGATTTGTCCATGGACGAAATGTCCTTTTCTCGGATCATATCTTAAGATTATTAGTTATAATTACCAGCCGCGCTTATTGCTTTCTCGGCGGCTTCCATTTTCCCATCTGTCACAAATCAGTTAATTACATTTTGGCTTTCACGCGCGATTTAATTTCTCGGAAAATCGTTCGATCAAATTTAATTTTATAATGGTAGTAGCTTGGACTAACTCTCGTAGTGCTCAACGCAATGATAAATGCCTGTCGGGAAGGGATGCTCGAACTCGTGACGAATCTATTTTCGAACGAAAATTCTAAGCGACAAAAAATCTTTTAGTTTATATTTCTTGTCTTACTCGGGCGTTCCATCATTCATTACGTTGTGAGAAACGATCAACAATTGTGTTGATTAGGTGCCACGCTATGTTTCCGCCCGCCAAACAAAATTTTCATATGAAAATCAATGCAGAAACGGAAAAGCGTGCTTTCTTAATATGGTCGATGCACAAGAGACGATTTCATTCAGAGGAAAATTAAAAGTAATTAACGTTTCGTCAGAGAAGGCAGCGAATTAATAGGCGCTAATTAATCGTCTCTTTTGCGGTCCTCAATTTGGAAGTGCGAGTGATTCTCGGTGAAAAGACCTTACGCTAAGGCCCAATAAGTTGGAAGTGAAAGCACGATACTTATTGGTTAAAGATTTTGACCTTTCTTTTGTATGGGAGCTTTCATTTTTTAGTCGGTATCCCGCAATAATCTCTAGGGAGCTACAGAACACTGGTGAATACTTTCAGCATTCTAAGAAATTGACCACAAAACCAGAGGCAAGGTGCGAATTGACCGTTCAGCCAGCTTTCCTCCTCTTTCATACAGTTTGAAAATTAGTCAATTTATGTACCGTGTACGTTTTGGCACGCTTCAGAAGGTAGTCTGAACATTAAGAGAGCCATATGTTCATATTTAAAGCACACCGTATTAAAAAAAAAAACAACAACAACGAAAATAGGAAAAGCTCTAATATGAATTTACTTGTATGAAACTGAAGTAATATTGCGGTTTTCGTAGCCATACAAGAAGTTAAAAAGAAAAGTGAAAGTATATACAGTCGAGGGCATAAATGGCTGATTTGTGATTTTGCATCCTTTCAAATTGAGGTCGGCGACACAATAAAAGCCGACTGAAACGCAGGAGAACTTCCCTATCTAAATACATCAGTAGGACCAACACAAATTAGAAAAAAATGAAATCACTTGTCAGTCGTTTATGCCCCTAACTAATTTTCATGCATTGTGGAACATGAGAATATTCACCATTACTGCTCACTGAGGCTCGGAACTTCGTCGAATTCTCGATTTGATGGCCTCGGAGAAATGCATACGAAACAGAGAATAAGCGTCCGTTTTTTTTCTAATTTCTTTAAGGCTTTAATTTTTTAGCGAACGGATTCCCTGTAGAGTCTGCCAGATGTGGAATAAATACTATGGAAATGTTTTTCATATACATCAGTGCAACAGATTGACTTGCAGTTGCAAGGTCAAAGATCGGATCTTTGTCTTCCACGAAAGTGAAGTAATGCAACCCACAGGAAGTGGCTATCATTATCCGAAGAATGGCATTGCAACACCGATTAAATGGGACTTGTATCTCAACGACTAGTCAGCAATACTGTCACGTTATTTCAATACGATGTTTTAATGACAAGCACCTCCAAGAGACCTAAGTAGAGGGCGGTGGTCGGTCGCCAGGCCTTTGTTACATAACCCAGAAATGTTGTTCCTCGGGCTGTGCACTATTAATCTTTCACTTGCATTTTCTACCTCTTCTGCTCTACCTTTGTTCAACCTTTCTTGACACTATGCTAATCAATATATTTCACCATGGCAGAATTTTTTTCGCTTGAATGTAAGAAGTTCTTATCGTTTTTTAACCGTTTAAGAAAGTAGTTTTTATTGATACCATTGTGAGGTTCTGTTTCGTTAAGTCACGTTAGTCTCATTTTTAAGCCCGCCTCCTTTCGGAGAAGGGCAGTTTTGCTCGTTTTTCCCTTTTTTATTGGGGGGGTAACTCTGTGGGCCAAATCCTCGCTTGTTTTACGTCAACATTTAGTCTATGCGCGAATAGAGGACATCTCCACAATATAGTACGTTTATATGGAGTTTTAAGTTTCATCCCGATCTATAGTCTGTTAAAGACTTCGTGTGAAATGCACTCGTGTAAACTATAAACATAGCCTTCCAAACCCTCGGCATGGTCATTTTTTGTTTTGAACGAGCGAATTTCTTTCGAGAGCTTATAGAGATGTAAGGAAGTATGTACCCTCGTTTCCTTTAGAGAAAATGCTATCGAAACATACAGGCGTTTGCAATGACAGCCTACCCACTTTGCGAAGGTATTTCGGTGCAGTTTACGATTCAGGAGTAAATTCAATGAGTCACGAGGAAGAACCTGATTATACATTGGATTCTCACGGCACTCAAAACTAAAACCAGTTGAGATTCACACAACTTTTACGCAAAATTACACTCGCTCTGTGTTTATTACGTAGAAAATTGCTAATCTGCATAGGATGCGCATTGATAAAATTTATGCAGGAAATTTTTGAATACACTTAGGTAATTGAACAAATAGGATTATAGAGCGCCTGCGAAAATCTTCATGGTAAGACAAACGCAACGTAACTTTGTCACCACGGCATCAAAGCCGAGCATAAACAACCTTATCCTCACCCATTTGTCCCATCCATTTGGGCTGTTCTGTACCCTCTGCGAATAGTATTAACCTCAGTGACAAAATATTGGAAAATTTTGCGTCGTTTCCAAAATAACATTTCGCAAGATTTTAGTAAATTATCCATACCGATATTTGAAGTAATTTAACATTTTGTATCTGGCCCAACCTTACTAAACATCCAAGAACCGTATATACAAACTCATTCAGTTTAAACTTTACGGCGAACTCGCCTTAAACTCTATAGCGAACGTTCCTTTGTCTAACCTTCAAGCCCATTCCACCCGAACATTCAAACTTACCTTTCCCAAACTCCAAATTTATTCTACCATAATATCTACCTATGTATACCCTTGTATTCATAGGTCTACCCAAGCATCGAAACATAATCTACGCTAATATCCAAACCTGACGTACCCTGACCTCAAAACCTCCCCTGCCTGCTGAATCTGATCTACCCATAAGCTTCCAAATCTATTCTACCCAAACATACAAACCTATAACGTAACCTGATACCCAAATCTAACCTGCCTAAACCTCCGAACTTAACCCACTAGCGCCCAGCGATGCCGTTCGGAAACAGAAAAAATATTTTAAAGGATCTTTTCAGCTGTGGTATCGTCTTAATTTAAAAAATATCACCTCTGTGGAAACCTGAAAATTTTAATTCAGGCATTTCCCAAAGCTTAAAATTTCGTATTTTTATGGAAAAAAAAATCCTTCCAATTTCTCTTTTGTAAGTTTTACTCTAAATACTTTGGGCTGTTATGGGTGAACTCATACGAACCTAAACCAACCCAAACCTGTAAACCTAGCCCAAAGGAGCATCCCAACCTTGCGAGTTTAGAATTTCGAGTGAGTTGCATTGTTAGGATATGTATTTTCAAAGGTTTGATCGATTTCTCAATTGGAGAATCCGTCTGTCTCACACTGTAGCCATGCTCCTCGACTCGCTTATGTCTGCAAGAGAACAGCAGAGTGACAGGGACGGGCAAGGGGAAGGGGGAGAGGCGAGGGGGGATGTCGACGATCATTGGGAAACTGGAGTCCGAGAAACAATGACACTTAAATGATTTCGAAATCGATACATTTCACGATCGTAGCGATCGACGCCCGCCGCAGTCTCCACACCCTTCGCTCCTCCCTTTTTAGGTAGACGTCAGTGCACTGTAATTTTTTAAGGTAGCATTTTCAACCTTTTGGTTTAAATTTGGTGCTACCCTCCGTCGTCAAGCCGAGCGGAGAGATAGCGGAACGAGGCAAAAGGCATCCAACCTAGCCCAA
>Ga0058701_10001652_pt1 | contig 16121 bp, 9 predicted proteins | sample AgamicOrMae_FD_97039 | JGI IMG/M metagenome (GOLD analysis project Ga0058701, IMG submission 97039) | Agave microbial communities from Guanajuato, Mexico - Or.Ma.e | ecosystem: Host-associated > Plants > Phyllosphere > Phylloplane/Leaf | place: Guanajuato, Mexico | collected 2012-06-04
AGAAATTACAAAAAAAAAAAAACTTTCTGGACACGGACCAGTCCTGATTTTGTTACTGCTTTTTTTTTCAACGCCACTTTCTAATGTACCCACAGAATATCAATGAAACGGGCTTGTCAACAGAAGTCTCAACTTCATTTAGTCTTATTGCCAAGCATGCAAAAATAAGTAGCTTTAGTTGTAGCACCTCATCAATGTGGAATGGTTACTCCCTCATATACGCGTCGCCGATCATATCAAGATACCGCTCCTTTATCTCATCAAGGCGGATAAGGCTCTGACGCTCATTTTAGCACATGGACTCTGTACAAGTACCCTATGCTCGCTACAACAACAAGACATGAGAGGACCTTGAAAACTTCTTTGGCATTGGAGAAGCCTCGCTTTGTAATGTTGGGCTTCCGGACCAATGAGATCGGCAAAACAAAACGGATCAAACGGTCAGACTCTTTGATCGTGTCAAACTTCGCGGTGTAAAACTCTACCGAAACTCACAGTGCTATTCTTATGCTAATCTCACTTTGGGTATCACCAACAACTAGTCTACTCTCCTCTACGACATGTATTCCTACTTCCAATCAAAGTACTACAGCGAAGAAGAGGAGCCGCTCCTTTCTAGAGGTAAATTTCCGAACTACGCTCCACTCATCATCATCAAAACCGGCTCAAGACAAAGCGAACTTTTGAAGATCGGAACGGTGGATGTCTGTCTGGAGTTCTAATTCTACAAGGATCTCCCCGCTGGAACAACACCTTACGGTTTAATCCTTTACGATCGTATTGTGGATTACTCACCATCTCTCAGCCGAAGAGTCGTTCGACGGGTCCAATAAACATCACGTCAACCAACCACCAACGAGTGATTTCACATGAAAACAATCATATATGCAGCAAAATTCCTGTGTTCAGCCGAAGAGAAGGAAATTATTTTCCATACGTTAGAAAAGTACACCATGTAATAACAAGGGTTCACCAAAAAGAACTGTTTGCGTAGTTTCTCCAAAGAAAATCGACACTAAGAGGTCCTCCATAAAATGGTAAAAAAAAATCTAAAATTTTGACCCCGAATGACTTCATTGTCGCGCTAGACCACGGCAAAATTTTAATTCTTCCGATGGCTAGTAACTAGTATATACACGACACTTGCCACTGTCACCACAGTTGCCAGTCATAACACTTGCCACTGTCACAAAAGTTGCCACAGTCACAAAATTTGCCAGTCATAACACTTGCCACAGTCGCCACAGTCACAAAATTTGTCACAGTTGCCACACAACACTTGTCATAGAAACCACAGTTACCACAACTCGCTAGCCTGACAAGCGAGCATTTATCCGCGAATCGACAGGGTCTTCCTACAATACGCTGGCGGTGAAGGAAACTGTTCGCGCTCCACGCGCCGAGCGAACATGTGCTCGCCTCGGCGAGTCGCACCAAAGCTAGCCGAACCGATTCGAGCAGTGAGCCGGAAATCAAGGAAGTATGGCTAAAAATCGACAAGGTCTGGATACACAGCGTTCACTCTCATGGTTAGAGTAACATTTCGCTCCGCAAGTCGGATCCCAAGGCGGTCCGACTTGATGCACGACACATCGCCCAGCAAAGCTTGCGGGCGTTCTGCGGTGTTCCCGTTCTCTCATAGGGGCGGGGGGTGCGTTTACCGGCGCGTGCGGTGTGTTCGCTGTCTCGAAGACCAAACTACTAGTCTTTTTTTTGTTTGTTTTTTTTAGAGGGACTTTTCTAACTCTCCTCTTACAAAGAATAGATAAACGTAGTTCTTGGTTGATTAAAACGCTGTAGATGAAGAAAAAAAAAGTCACCGCGGAAACAACAGAGAAATCTGGAGGTGTATACCACAATTTTGCTCAGATTCTGCCTAATTAGAGTTTTGGATGGATTTGGAGCTACGAAACCAGTATGAAATAATTGTGATTTGATTTACAAAGCAAAAAAAAGAAGGAAAATGAGGACCTTATTTAACACTCAGAAGACCTAATATGGTTATTGGCGCAATTTTTTCTTTACCCGTTCCGCGAATCGGGCTGACCGCGCTCGGGCATTCTTAAGGAGATTAGTTAATAAAAGCTAGGAAGTGGCCTCTTCTAATAAGGCAGGCATGAGGTAGTCTTGCATGATCCAATACATGTACACTTCGAGTCAGTGAAAATTCACCGAAGGACAGTAAAAACGTATCACAGCGCTTCGGAGTCCGGTCTTGACCAATTTTTAACTTGTTTTTCTTTTTTTCATTTTCTTCTTTTCATTAAATTAAATGAATAACATGAATGATTTCTTTTTGGGTGCACATTCATTTCATGTCTACGGACTAAAAAACGGTTTACAGATAATTTATCCTTGTTTTATGAATTCTTATCACTGGAAAAGCTGTCGTATTGGACAGGCAAGTTTTGCTGCAGCGTTTTCGGCGCTAGAGCCTCACCTCACCCGGAAACCGAGAATGATTGCACCGGGAGGCTGACTGCTCAGGCTGTCCAGCGCCCGATCACGTTTATGATCAATATCCCTCGATTTTGTTTCGTGGAGGCCTATCACCTTTCTTTTCGCCTCGAAGTCGTCGTAAAGGAGGGGACTCGTCGCCATTGTCTGAATATCACGACTTTGCTACAAAAGCAAACAATGAGTAGTACCACTTGATTTGAACCACTCGGCGCGGCACGGAGCGCTGATGCTGGTTGCTGGACCTGCTTGCTTGCTTGCATATCGTAAGTGCGATCACACAATGGATGTCTTATCGTCAATGGACATTATTGCTACGAGTCCTGTTCGATCCAGCTCACCAACGCCGACATAACTTGATTCGATTGCACTTCTATTTGCCCGAAGCGTTCCTGCACACTCTACTCGCTCCCTGTGAATGGACGATTACCCGTTAGGGTGACCATAGACTAAGTATGGCGCGAGGACGTCTGGCAACAGCATGTGAGCGGACGACAGTCTCATCAGTCATTGTACTTTTTTAATTTTTTTTTAACTGGTATTAGGTGAGGTACGTGTAAAATAATGTAAACTTGTCACTCCTGAATGTTTTCAGAAGCAATCTACTATGTGTGACAGCAACACCAAGTATTGTTAGTGTGTCCAGTGAGATTGTAAATACTTTTGCGAACCGGTCGGTGGGCACTGTTTACCCTGCCGCTTTTGACAGTTTTAGAGGCGTTTTCCGGTAAGGATTCCCTAAAACGATGAAAACTTGTCAGTTCTGAGTGTCTTCAGAAGTAATACATGTACGACATAAACACCAAATACCGTAAGTTTGTCACAAACCCTAACAAACCTAAAAGGTTTGTAAACAAACCCTAACATAACCTACATTTGTGCCGCGCGCATCGCATTTGAAAAGGCGAGAACTTCTGCAGCAGCTGATTAAGCAGGCGATTTTTATGATTACTTTAGAGAATGTCGTAAATTATGGAACATGAACAAGTGGCCCAACAGAAAAAACGCCATATGCTTACATGAAAAACTTGCATGACACTATCCCAACACAAGGCCCCCGCAGGTATTTAAAATCTCACTGGACAAACTGACGTTATTTGGTGTTTCTGTCATACATATATTACTTCTGAAGATATTCAGGACTGCCAAGTTTTCATCGTTTAAGGGAATCCTTGCCGGGAAACTCCTCCAAAACTGTTAAAAGCGGCAAGGAAAACAATGGCCACCGACCGGCTCGCAAACGTATTTACAATCTCACTGGACGCACTAGCAATACTTGGTGTTGCTGTCACACATAGATTGCTTCTGCAAACATTCAGGAGTGATAAGTTTACATTATTTTACCCGTACCTTACCTAATACCGGTAGAAAAAATTAAAAATAATGATACAATGCGCTCATCAGAGGGAGACTTGTCTTCCGCTCACGCGCTATACTTAGTCTATGGTCAACCTAACGGGGAATCGTCCATTCTAAAAAATGCATTTCCTACCAAGTGTTTTGCCTGTCATCGCCAAGCTGGACCGGGCAGCAACGGAGCGAGGCACGAGGCGTCACAACGAAAGTTAGCCTTATTTTTCTGCGAAGCTTGATACCGCATGAGTGTGAGCGGCAACACGCTGTCGCCTCACATTGTCTCAGAGGAGGATCCCAGCTGTAAATAATTAATCCTGTATTGATCGATATACTAAAGGTTTACCGGCTTTTTCGTGTATTTCCAAGGGCAAGTATCTCAGACTTGGGGTCTATTTTCATGTGAATTTAAATAAGTACGGTCAAATGGCCAAAACACCCACATTTTGATTGCGAAAATTGTAACGCTGAATAAATAATTTTCATAAAGAGTTTAAAGTCATATCCATCGTCAATATTTACGTGGGTCAAATAGCCTAACTGGGGTTGTATGAGGTAACACCACACATTGTCAAGGAGGTGTCATGGTGTGAATTATTTCGCACGTCTAGAGGATTGTGACATCCTTTCCGGAATCCGTAATGAAGTCGAATCGTTGGCGTCAAATGGCGTCCAGTATCACGTTATTTGAGATAGTGCCATGTTCTGTACTGTTTTCCATAATTATGATAAGGGTGCTGAAGTGACTTATATGCTTGCTTAGAGGGATTTACAAATGAAAACAATCACCCAGACTCTAAAGACTAATCAGTAGAAATCTACTGATTCTCAGTCGAAATCGAGCCATTAGTTCACTTCAGTGGTTCATATAGGATTGAAAATTAGTGGAAATCTACTGAAAATCAGTAGATTTCCTTATTCAAGTAACACTCGATAAACTGTCCGGGTATTCTCAAACTTAACAAACCTAGCCAAAAAAAAAACAAAAAAAAACGATTTTTTAAATTTACGCAATGTATATTACACTCCTTGTCGCCCCAAAAATACCGCAAAGAGAAGAAAGAAAAATATCCTTTTTTTCTTTTTTTTGGCACTTTACACACATACCCTGAGGATAGCCGCGAAAAGCGATGGTGAAACAAGAGACACGGTTACCTCATCTATGTATGGAGCATGGCAAAAGTGATTTGGATGGCTCCTAACAATAAAGTGGTAGTTGTGCTCCCTCTGCTCATACCGCCATAACTTCCGCAACGCGAGTCGTAACGATGTATCTGCATATTCGCGCCGGTGCTTGTACTGTGTGCATCGATACTTTCGTGGCAGCCACGACGTTATGAGTAGAGCATGCTCAGTTATTAACTTCTTGTGGCGCAATTACTGGGTTGGTTTAGGTTGAGGTTTGATTCTTCATGCCTTGCTCCGCTGTCTTTTTGCTCGGCTTTGAGACGTCAACTGACTCGGGATGTTAAAATGCAACCTGCAAAAGTTATCGAAGTCTCTCTGGTATAACAAGGTTAGCGTTTTACCCACAAACACTTCCCAACAATAACTTGTAAGGAAATAACGGAAATTGAGGCGTTTTTTTAAAGCGCCTCTACCATGGATTAAGTGATGGTCGCGCGCTAGTGCGATTATCTTATCAATGAGCGCATGCGCAGTGCGGCATCATCCCCTCTTTCCACTCCCCTACCGCTTTGCTCTCCCTCCAGGAGCTCCTTTGCATTGAGCACGTTTTCATAATTAGCGCTGATTGTATTTGTTCCCCAGATTATTATTACAGCAAACTTGGCTAGCTTTCGATGCTTTTGTCTCATAGCTTTGGGGTTGCCTAACAACTAGGAGGTTACAACATTCGTCTCCATTGTCCGGTTTTTCTGGAGCTCTGGCGGGAAATATGTGACCGCAGCTAAATCCCATATTTTTTTCACCCTTTTGGTGAGTCACCACAAACTTTAGAGGCTTTGCGCTGGGGTCGGTAGGCTCAATTTTTGAGTATGTTGGGTGCCCGGAAAATTTTCGCCCGATTTTCGGTTGACGGTTCAGTCACGGTAGGAAACGTTAGATTTTTAGGCTAGAGGTTGGGTACCAAACGTTCAAATCACATCTTTAAATTGTATTTTTTAAATAAAACAACAACAACATAAGACTGTTGTGTATATTTAGCGCTAAAAGTCTCAAAATTATTTTCATATCCTCTTTGTTACTTATTATTTTTGTTTTACTAACAAAGGTCACATGCTTTTCTTCGAAAGCTTTTACATAGAGACAAGGCGCGGAGGTGAATTTTGTCATCTGAAATCTTTCCAGAAAAAAAGTGCTGAGGAAGTTATAACTCGATATTCGGGAAGAGCAGGAAGTAGAAAAGGAGACCCTCCTTGTAGTGAATCAAGTTTGAAGATGCGGAAAATGCTAGGGCTCGGATGAGATCCTCTCGCCGCTGGAGATCTTCCGGGATTTACGGGGCATGGAACAAAGAGCACGGCAAAGAAACTTCTGTCAACCCAACAGGATCCCCAGTTTTACTGTTTTATGTCAAAACTTGATCAGAGCGAAACACCTTAAATCTCGACCCCCCATGGACGATCACCATGTACTATCAGTGGCAAAGGTAATGCTCCCTCTAATATGTTTCACACCTCTCTTACTAGAAAACGGAAAGAGATACGAGAAAAAAACATTCTAAGTCGAAAGATAGAGCACATATCTATCGAATTTATTTCGTGCTCTATTGCTGTATCTCTTTTCGTTCCCAAGTTATGAAGGTATTTGAAAAAATGAGAGGGAGCAATACCTTTGCCACCGATGGTACGAAAGACCTCCTAATACGTTTTACCCATACATTACCGGTTTCCTTTATATATATACAGCCCAAGGTCACATTGTAAATAAAATCATAGACGGCTGATTCAACCTAGACTATATTTTCGAAAAATTTGGGTCGACCGATTAATGCTCAAGGTTTTGCTGGGGGGGAAGAAGTGAAGTAAAAACTTGCGGTTGTTTGGCTTGGAATTTTGAAATTGGTACATTTTAAACACGTCATGCTTCAGACAGAGATGAATAGTTCCATTTTGTTTCAAAACACAGAAGGCCTACATGATTGCAGATGATCGTGATGAACGTGGAAAATATTCATTAATGTGTAAGTGTTCGCTGACAATTAAGTCAAAAACGTTCCAGTGGTTTCTATTATAATGTCAAAAAGGGGGGGGGAAACTTTGCCCGCGTAAAAAGTAAAGTGTCATAGACCCTGAGAATGCATGCTTGAACCTACGTCCCTTAGACACCAATGCCGGAAAAAAATTAACATGGATCTGAACCTAGATACAAAAGCTTTCAAAATAATGTTGAGGTAATACTTATTTCAAAGCCATGAAAGAAGTAGAAACATTACGGCCCAAAAAGGAGCTCATCGCGACTGGATATGATTGCCTGTTTCCCATTTAATGAGCTCCAGTGACTTTAACTTTTTAATGTCTCGGCATCAAAGCACTAGACACAATATTTTTTCAGTGGGGGTTAAGGATAGATATTTCAATTTTTCAAAATTTTTGGCATTAAAAAAAATAAAAAAATTAAAAATCCTTTTAATAGTCGTACGTATTGTAAGACCCATCTTAACTGTGTCTAAAATTTTGTCCAAAAGTTACTCGCCTATTCATCGCTGCAGCACCACAGATATTTGTGGTATCATGAACTCATCCTTCCGACCATAGTTTTTGCTATCAAAGCCTATCATAGATTTTCTATCTCTGTTTATCTTTGCCAGCAAATGAAACCCATATACGCACTATGGGTGGAAAGCATCATGACAAATGGCTCGGTTTCAGGAATGTTAACTTTGAATGCAGCCTATTTGATGAGGGTCTTTTTAATAGGGATTTGCCAAACATCATAAAATTAGGTTGTAATGTGACCAATTAGTTCTCATTAGCAGCATGGACCTCAAACAAGCATTGATGACAATGCTAGAAGAGGTGTGCGTTATGGATATCCATAATATGCAAGGACTTTTGTATTACAGTTAAATGGATATCCAATCCATGCTAAGAGAATATATTTCGGCATAGATTCCTCGACCGGGGATTTCATTTGAAAAAAAGGGCGGGAAATTAAGCTTGTTGACAAGTTTTCTTTTTCTTAATCTTTTGCTTTTGTGAAATGACAATGTGAAGAAGTTCTTTCGGAGTGTCGTATTAGCTCCATCATCTTTAGGACGTTATGCGGGCTCAATAATTGTAAAATAAATGAATGCTGTTGTAGTGCGTCGCGGTATAATGACGTTCATTATGCTCAAAGCGTATTCAGTGCGCCTTCGCTTGAGAGTCCGCTCGGCTGACATTACTTTCCTGAAAGATTTACTTCGCTCTTGACAAGTTTTCTTAGACAGCTTTTGTAGGAGGTGTCTCTTTGGCCTTTTGGACAGTTAAAAAGTCAAAGTGATTGGGATTCTGAAACGTCAAATTTAGAATCATTTAAATTCTTGGCTTTGTAATTAGAATGTTAACTTTTCGGGCTATCGCGAGGGGCACCTCAAGTCCGCCGAAGCCCACTTCTTGTACAACATCGACATTTTGAAAGGCCTATAGTTTATCCGATTCCCTTCTAAAGATACTAAACGTCGTTTCGTAGGTTTTCCTGTAGCAAGAAAACTGTTTTGAATGGCTTCCGAAAGAGATCGAATCAACTACAGGTAAAAATACGTCTACCCCTTGAATTTACTTTTTAGAACGGTTCCTGGAGTACTTGAAGTCCACCTGATTCTTCACTGAAGCCAATGCCTATGTGATCCTGTAAAAAGTGAACATTTTGAAATGGCTTCACGAGCAGTTTAAGAATACCTACTTCGCCACATAAATCAAATGTTGCCACCATAGAAGGCTTCTTGAGAAGGTTCAATCAACCTAAATTACGCCTCTTGGATGTTGAAACTAAGGGTGAACATTTTAAGATGCCCTCTAGTGCGTGCTCAAGTTAAACCAGTTCCTAGGATGTATATATCCACCTTTAAAAGTGAATTGCTTTTGAAGATAGGATAATCCTCTCGCGAAGTTGAGAATGACAGCAACAGATGGGTAAAAAAATAAAAAAATAAATATAAAAAAACGCATTTTGTTCTGTAGACAAGATGATTATTTACCTCCGGGTTTAACGCTCCACGCATTGATAAGAAGGCACACCCTGTAGAAAGCATTTTCCGGTGTCTGAAGGTTGGGAATCAACAACGACGGCTGGGTAACGATAAAGGTTATATTAATGTCGAAGTGTATATGCCCTTACGATGGACAATCGCACCCCGTCTATGGTATGCCTTCCCACCTTGAAAGGTAAGAAGTGATCGGAATGATATCTTCTGTCCCGCAGCAATCCACCCAACGGTTCAAGTATTCTCCCTCTAAACTCTGTTACCAAACAGAGCATGGGACAACATGAATAACCGTTCTTCTCGAAGATCAGCATCAAAGAGATCGGTCATCACTTGGATTGATGATCGCTTGTGGCAGTACATCAGCAGATATATTCCGCTTTTTAGGCGCGAGCGCACCTTTTTTTGGCGCTGGATAATCCACCGGCAAGATGGGTGTCTTATGGGTAGGTGAATTGCCTTTTAGTAAAGAGCGTCCTTCTTACAGGGAGAGAAATGCCAATAAGTTGCCCATTTCATGGACAAGGGTACTTTCCAGAATGAATAGATAGATGCTCGCCCCTCAGAAAAGGAGGAATTTTAATCGTGGAGGGGAGGTTAGTTTGGTGTGCGTGGAAATAGCCACTGACAAACCACGGTGAGAATGAACCCACCTCCTCGGTAAGACTATGGTGATCCACCTGGACTGGTGGTATTCTCATACCTTTCGAATAACAGTGCCTATGGTTTGAAAGTTGTAGCACCTCAATTTGAAGTACTGAATTGTCAATTTGATATTTTACCAGAAGAAACATACGCACCAGGGGGGGGAGAATTGAACACTTTCCCTAATCTGATCAGATACCATACGATCGATCGTTTGGTTCGTGTGGTTTTCAGTTCATAGAAAAATCCGTTAACATTGTAAAGATAACAGAGAGGAGTGCTAAGATTTCGGATTCGATTCAGTACCTCAATGCCTCCGTACTCTCAACATCGACTGCGATGATTTTAATGCCAATACTGTAAAACGTCTTCAAGAGTATTCTTGCGTCCGCCCATTAACTCGCTAAGTTTCAAAATCCCCTCGAGGGCGCCAGACATTTTGATAGAGGTTATTTGTCACCTTATAAAGTGAACAGCGTGCAGTTTTTGAAAGCATATCCCATTGTCTCTGGGGTCTCAGTGTAACACTCATGTTCATTCCATTTTCATGACGGGCTTTAACCGTTTGTGTAGTTTTAAAGTTTCTTTCTTTTTTTACTTTTTAGTGGATTTCTCTTCAGAGATAAGTAACAAATGTAAGCGACACTCGTGAATTCCCCACCGGTCCCCCCTCCCGGTCGGACTTTAAAGACACTTCAGGGTTCCGGAGAACAGTATGAGAAAGGATTTTTTAACATGAATCAACCACTTTTGATCGTGTGTCATATTATCCTTAATGCAGTCCCTTGCACTCGCAAAGGGGTAATAAAGAGTACCATAATAAGTACGACGTTAACATGTAAATGGATCTCCAGAAGAAGTTGTTTGCATACTCTTCTACTCGCTTGCCTGAAGAAGAAAAAGGGGGAAATATGAGTACTGTTGCAAAACCACACACCGAAAACACATTGCTGGGAACAAAATGAGTTTTCTTTTGTACCTTACGTAAGGAGGCGACACATTGAAACTGGATGTCGGCCTGCTGTTAGTTTTTGAAATTATTTTCTCTCTCTCTCTCTCTCTCTCGTTGAGTTTTCTATAGTTGGGCGGAGCAAAGTCACGTTTCCCCTCCATCGATTGTTGTTTTTCCCCTTTGTCATGAGCGCATGCGTTGCCAGGAAGGCGGAGCTTGATTGTTGCGTGCGCGCAGGAGGGGAGAGCGGTGCTGACGCTGGAGTACGAGAGAGAAAGATAGAGGAGTGGGAGGGGAAAATAACAGCCGTAGAGCGTGGAGGGGTGACGGAAATCAAGGTACTTTGTGTCGGACCAAGATTGAGTCAGTTCTGTGCGGCCGTTCGTCCGTGCAGTTTGTGAAACGTCGAGTCGTGTCAGACCACATCGTTTTGTTTTTCTCCCCCGAAAAAAGTGTTGTGATGTGCAGTGAACTCACCGTTTCGTGTGGGAGCATGGCTTTCTGAGTTTGTTATTTGCGACATGAGTTTAGTCATATCGTCTTCAGAGTGCGGTACCGGAGTGCGTTCACCGGCTGACACGATGCGTGCATTGCTCGCCGTTGGCGTCGGTGTTGGATCCCCTGCCTCGCTAGCAAAAACCCACGACGTCATGGTTAGTTCGTGTAAGATGTCTCCCTCGCCGCCCCTCTCTGCAAGAATGAAGCAGAGTCATAAGCTTTCGTTCAGTGTGGACTCTCTCCTGTCATCGCCTAGCCCCCGGAGAGGTTCTCAAGAAAGCCCCAGGACGACGCCCAAGTCGCCGACCCCCGATGACCAAGCGATTGTGTACGGTTCGGCAAGTGACTCTGCACTTAACCTTATTTCCGCGCGCCTACAAGCTTCCCCTGTGCAACTTACTGTGAGGACGCCGTCAATGGTAAACAATTTGACATCTCCGTCAACCCCGCCCGCTCCGGAAGTTCGGAAACCCACGGCTTATTCTCTTCTTCATACTCCTCCCCAATCCCCTTTATCCGGGGCTTCGGGGACGGTTCTCACCCACCCGGATACCCGAGAGGACTTGAGTCGGAGAAGTGGTGACGAGAGTGACGGCGATTCCGCATCATCGAGACACGCTCGTCCTGCGTCTGGCTACGATGACGATAGGTTTAGTGAAAATGAGGAGGACGTGGACATTGAGGGCGAGGACGAGGACCGCGGGAGAAGATCGTCGCCGATGGTTCGGAGTGATTCAGAAGAAGATGACGGCTCGGCGGCGGCGGCGTCAGCTGCGGCGGGTTCACCTGGTGGTGCAGTGCCGCCCCTCTTCCCGCAACCGTTGCATCCGTCGATGATGTTGCGCCGACCACACGGCTGGCCAACGTCGATTCCGGCGTCCCTTGCGGCTCATTTTGCGTGGATGCCGTCAGGAGCCTACCCACCAGGATCACCTGCAGCTTGTAAGTACCACAGAATTTTCTTTTCGTGTTTACTTGGATAAATAGTTCGGGTAAATACTCGTAAAGCATTGTGAGATTTCTTCTCTTTTGCTGATGCCTACTCGTTGGAAACTAAGTACGCATTCAGTCGGACGGGTTGGGTTCGCAGCATTATCAAATCATTCCTTTCAATAATTTAGGAGAAAACTTTCGAGTTTTCTTGCTCAGCCCACATTGTCTAACTTCTGTCTCTTTCGGGTCCAAATGCCAGTTAATTCGTCTGACAACCTCTGTTTGCAGTTGCATATTCGTCTCGGAGACACGAACTGTACCATCTTGTAGCGAAAAATCATATGTTAGTTCTTTTATATACATAAGACTAAATTTCCTCTCCATTTTCGTCGCTGTAATATGCTCAACTGTCGCGTCCGGTTGAAATCCCGAGAAAAATAAAGGTTCACGGACGAGAAATTGCCATATTCTCACCATTACTGGAGTTAAAGTACTACCACCATGACATTGATGGCTTTTTGAAAACTATCTTACGGTTTTAGATATAGGATACTATTGTGAACTGTTGTAAAACAATCCTTATAGTGTATAATTAACAAATGTAAGATAACAGTCAACTATTATATGCAGTTACGGGAAGCTAGTAGATTTCTAAAGAAAGCAAAAATACTAAAGCGGTTAGTGATACATAAGTAATTATGAAATAACCCAGATTAAAACTTCAAAATACTTCCGAGATTGAAAGTGACGAAGGAATGATATAAAGTAATGTAGGCCTAAACGTTAATGGCGGGGCAACAAAACAAAGCCGCAAAAAAACGCGAAAGGCAACTTGTACAAATAGTGTAACTATACATTCATTGAAGTTATACATACAAGTAATATTGAGAATTCTGTTTTTTTTTAGGACTGTAAACATTGTCAGCCTGGCAGTAATTTAGGAATGGATTCATGTGTTTGGGAAAAAAGTTAAAATTTTCTGCCTGCTTCCATAAATGAGTTATTTTACTCAAGCCTTGGAAATGAATCCATTTAACCAGAAACATTCACTGCTTAGATAGATACTCTTATGTTTACTGGCATCCATCTTTCTGAACCAAAAATCTAGGCGCTTATTTAATTATTGTCTGCCCCACAGCTTTAAGTTGGTGTTGCAATCAATTACAAACATCGTGATAAACGCATGGATGCAGCTTCGTTGGATATTTGCTTTTTTGTTTTGAAGACTTTCTTAATAGCTGAATTGTTAAAAAAAATGACCGTGGCACGGCTAATTTACCGTTATACATATCATCTGGGACTAAATGTTACTCTTCTCATATATAACCTAACGGAAGCTGACGCCATGACATGGTTGAAATTGAATTCTTCGCACATATGTGTCCCAAGTATAGAAAGGGCACACATTACTATTCAGTGACAAATGATCTCAATTCTGACCGCCATTAACAAACCTACCCGCATAACAACGTAGTTACCATGATGAGTGAAAATCAAATTTTAAAAAATTGACAATGTGGGTTAATACACGAGATAAAATATAAGCCAAAATGATCTTCAATTCTCCGCAGGTAGTCTTCTTTTACTACCGACACAATCACTGAATAGGCCATTTATAACAGAATAATAATGCTGCCATCGAATACGGCGAAATGTCCCTCTTTTTCGTTTTTACCCTCTTGAAAACATGTCACAACAAGTTCCTAATAGATATGATAAATGGCAGACACTACGGTTATATCCGTAGCCTGTTCCATGGTTATATCCAAATCTTAAGGCTTGAAGTGAACTATTTATCTTATATTTACATATTAAGCTTCCTAATACACTTGGCGTTATCAGAGCAACTTAGAAAATTCGAAGCTGACACCATTATACTATTCTCCCTCACTAAAATCATTGATATTTCCATGTACTTGCCTTAAATTAAGACAATATTATAAATTAGCAAAAAGAACTACGAATTTTCATTCTTGTTAAGTTGTCAGCTTTCAAACCGATATCCTGTTACCAAATAACGTTTGCAAATAAATTTCTTAGCTAGAATGGTCCAAGTACCTCCTCCTTTAGGGCCCTTTGCGTATTATTGCAAAATAAGATAGTTGATCGCCCTACTTCACATCGCAAACATTTTGCTTGACTTAATGTCGCGTACATTCTAACACGTGTGCGATGAAATCAGTGGATATATTTAAACTAGTATTGCCTTTGAATCTAGCGAGGTTTTCATTATGTTTGATTTAAGTGATACATCAATGGAAATACCTTCTAAGAATGCGTGTTTTGAAGAGGTAGATTTTTTTCACAATGAAGTTCGTTTCATTAGACTTTAAACTTTCTTTTTCCTATGACCGTGTTTCCTCCTTGCGATTTTTGAGGCGTAGAGACCTGCGCCGATTTTGCTGTTTACCGATTTTGCTGTTTGAAGCGTATGGGGCATGAACGGTACCCGGAAAAAATACGGGTGCGATTTTGGTGTACTGTCGTGTGGTGAGTGGAATAGTTCAAGCGTGTATGATGGCTTGCGAAGCTGTTGTTTTTAAAAATCATTTTTATCTTATTTTTCGCGTAAGTAATTAGTTAAAGTAATTAATGCACTGCACAAACTTCGACATTCTTTCGGTACTGTCATGTCATTCACCTATTAGCCTATTGAAAGAATCCTTACGAATATCAATGCGGCATTATCTATTATGTCTTGATTCCTAGGTAAACACAGGTGAATGACATACGAGTATTTGGAGTTGACCAACACCTGAAGTTCATTAGTCTGCTATGCAGCTTCTATGGCATTTTAATTCGATTTTCTTTCGACTAGATTACACTGCGGCGACTTCTTTGTGCTCAAATTCATGAATAGTGGAAAAGTTGTTTAAACATTTAAATTTCTAGGCGGCTTTTTCTATTTATTTATAGCTTCCGTGGATTTTCTCACGCGTTGAAAATTGAGGAAACAAAACTGGATGTTTTATTCAGGTTAAACTTGGTTAATTTACTTGAGTCACCGACTAAACGTACCTCTTTTGATCCGAATGTAAAATTGTTCTCCTTTGCTTTCAAGCTTTGCCGCGAAACTTCGTTTGCATTTGAAAGGTGCATTACAGGTTCAGAGAAACTGATAATTTACCAACACGATGTGCCACAGTTGAAGTAGTGCAAGCCATAGAATTGCGTTTATGTTGAATTGATTTCCAACTCCCGTATCGTTTTCAGAAGAAGCCCGCAGCTGTTATAATGTTATTTAATCGATACTTCTAATAACTAAGAGTCTTTTTAATTAATTAGTTGACATTTTAGTTCCACAACTTCGAAATGATAGCCAAAGTTGATCTCTGGAATAAGGGGTAAAAAAAAGAACTAAGAACTAAGAAGTTTTTTGGAGAGTCTGCATATCTGATATTGTCTATTAACTTGGTATCGATTGAAAGGTATTGTGTTCAAAGGAAGAGTTGATGAAGACATTAAGTAATTCCAATTCAATCATTCAATCACCTCTCCACCCAAATTTGTTTTAAAGGTTTTCGATGCAATCAAATGGTAATGGAAATTGGGTTGTTTTTCAGTAAAACGTGATTCTCTCGCTTGTTAGCCAGTGGCATTATTCACAAAAATAGTTTTCTGCGTGCTTCTGAGGTAGGCTTTCAATAATACTAATGCATCCGAGCTATGGTTTAAGCTGTTTTTCTTCAGAGCAAGTTCGGACCAGAATATAGGCTACCACTCAAGTTCCATTTGAGGAAATTCGAAATTAGAAACGAGAAAATGTATGTAGTTTTTCTGCTAGATAGTTAGACTCTGTATGCTTGAAAAATGTTTTCCTCTCGTTTCAATTGGTTTGATGATAGGTCGTCACATATTAGTAAAGTTCGAAACTCTGGACAACTCAGTTCGAGTAGGAATGCCAATTTAATTTGAATGAGAAGTTTTGACTCCCAGCATTCTTAATATGGATTCATTCAACGTACAGGAACTCCTGTACCGAGAGTTGGTTAAGTTCAGATTTGAAAATAATCGTTCATTTCATCATGTATTGAATACAAGATGAGACTCGCGATATTTTGCTCACCGAAAGTCTCCTGTGTTTACCATATTGCACTCCGGAGGTCATTTAATGACATTAGGATACTATTAGAT
>Ga0058701_10001653_pt1 | contig 16119 bp, 12 predicted proteins | sample AgamicOrMae_FD_97039 | JGI IMG/M metagenome (GOLD analysis project Ga0058701, IMG submission 97039) | Agave microbial communities from Guanajuato, Mexico - Or.Ma.e | ecosystem: Host-associated > Plants > Phyllosphere > Phylloplane/Leaf | place: Guanajuato, Mexico | collected 2012-06-04
AAATTCTACTATTTGTGCTCGCGAAAAGAATGAACAACAAGGCTTAAGTCGGGGGAAAAGTGTGGAGTCACCGTACTATACTTTGCCCTCGGCCCGATTCAGCTAGATCCAGCGCGGCTTGTGCACTTAAGAGAAAATCTACTTGAAAGGTAACCTTTGCAGTAGACGGGCTATCATGGCATTCCCACCCTTTCCCCCAATGTATTACGTTTGAACATATTCTGTGCATAATATGAACTCCTTGCCTCTTGTTTTGCCTTTCATTTGAAGTTTCCAGATCGCAAAGCCTCAGAAGAGAAATGTTTCTAAAAAGTGAGGCCAAGTTATTAAGACCTATTCCAATCGTACTATATATGACAAATCTGGCAAACAATAAGTGACGAGGGGTTGACAGGACAACAGGACCCAGCAGGACCTCATTAGCCACACCCTGACTAATCGCAAAAGAAGTTCTAAACCGTCGCGCCACGGCGGGTACAACGTCGACAACCCGGACCGAACCGAGAAGACAGATGAAGGCTTAGAACATCAACATTGCCACCAGGTAGAGATCGTGTATCATCCCGTCAACTGAAAATGAACACCGTGGTGCGGTTCGGCGTGGCTCAGCGCAGGCAGAGCTGCTCATGTGTGAAATGGAGGGACCCTCTTTACCATACACGGGATGAACGTAATTGATTGGCTCCGCTGAACCTCAACGTGCCGAGTGCAGTTCTCTCTTTATCCCGGAGATTAAAGGGACGCGCATTACACATCAATCCTAGTGCCTCTTTGCTAGTGACAGCTTCGCTTGGAAAGGTCATTTCGACAGAAGTGCAGAGGTCGCCTGGTTTGTAGCGGTTCGTCGCGGATGTCGACACTATGAAATATATTTGCCTCAACAAACAACTGCTTTTGTCATACTACTCCGGAAGTGCGGCTTCTATTTCTCTACCCTTTTTGCCGCTGGACTTTGAGTGTTTTGTTCCTGCGGCCAACTTTTTCTGCCCTTCTTTAGTTTTAGCGATTCTTCCTTAAGCTCGAGGTAGCTAGTAATTTTTTTTTCATTTTGTATTTCATTTGTTGGTATTCAATGCAAGGTGAGTGAATAAACGAATGTCATGGTAAAAACAACGTATACTTTTTATTCAAGTATTTATGTGGAAACTGAACATTATATACACCATATGTTACATTTCCTTCCATCTCATACATAATCAGTGTAACTTCGCATAAATGAATGTGGTATGCAGCTAATATGTTCGCACAGAACCCGAAAGGTTTTGATAGTGCTTGACATAAAACACAAAACAACAACTCAATTAACACGGCAGCCATGACTGGCGATATGCAGAGGCTAATCACGATAACGCGGTTTAACAACATTTTTTCCCAATAATAATAGCTGCATGCTAAAGTCTTATGAACGGCGCGATACAAGCTGACAATTTTTTACTGTATTCAAGAACTATTTAGGGCTGATTCAGGTTTGGAGGTCCAGGTTTCTGATATTAAATTTCCTCCTTGATCAGTCGAAATTAGCCCCAGGCTGCAGCATGGGATGATATGGTGAAAATAAGGTGAAGAAAACTATCTCGCATTGCATCCTAAGCAGAAGATTTTGGAGTGCGTCCCACACCAGACACGAACACACACACAGAACAAAATAAAAGTGAGCGGTGTGGAAGTTGAAGGCAGCAAGGAGAAAGAAAGCCAGCCATTCATTTCGAGCTGTAATCATTACTCTAAATATGTCTGTCGGCTCATTAGCCTCATACATTACTTCCAAGGACAAAGTGGATTTTCTTGCGAATATCGAGGCGAGGAAATTTAACGTTAACTTTTTATAGCCACCGCTGCCGATAATTTATGACAAGAGTCTTCCCCCCGAGTACACAAAAGGTACGGGCTTGCTCGGGCTGAACAGCTGCGTTATAAATAATGGAGACATTGTAATTTATAGCCCGTGTCAAAAGAAGCATTGCCTTCTCTCCCCTCCGCCAGATATAAATAATAATAAAACAGGCTATTAAAACCGAAGCCAACTCGCATGTAAATCGAGACAGGAAACAGGATCACGGACCCGTAATAGAGGCCTCACATTTACATCTCTCACCCTAATTTATGAATTTCAACCACGAGGCGTTCCCACATCATTTCTGAGGTTTTCACATGTTTCCACTTAATTTCTGACTACCGGAATTTAGGATGCAATTTAACCCGACACACGAAACAAAACTGTGAAAGAACGAGAAACCATTCCGGAACGTCAGCATTCAGTCGACCGTCATACGCCACACATCTCTGATTTAAATTGTCAAAAATATCACAGTACTTCGAGGTGGATCCTGGTCACCACCAAAAATAAATATGTCATTGGGAACATGAGCACAAGTTCGTCTTGAGCACCGTTGCCCCAGGTGCTGGAGCAGCCGAGCGGGTAACTTTGGTCAGTGAAGATTCTCTAGGCTGGACGCCTTCACGGGTGCACAGCCGCCCCGATGCGCTGCCCATACAGGGCGTACGGGCTGTAGTATGGACCTAGTGCAGTCGGGTTGAAGGCGGAATACGGCGATGCGGGCAGCCCGGCCGGGAAGCCAGGTTTCGAGTAGGGATGGAACCGTGCTGACGAGTAGGACGACGTGGCAGCCGCCGCGGCTGCTGCCGCCGCTGCCGCAGCTGACGACGAGCCTGGGGCACCGGCCGTCATGGGGCTCGTGTGATTCCTCAGATGGACGAGGAGCTCATCGGATGTCGCAAACCGCTTGCCGCAGTATGACTCTCCCGCGACCCAATTGCACACGTAAGGGCGACCAGCGAGCTGGTGCGCTGCCGCCGCTGCCGAGGCTGCTGCCGTCGCTGCAGGGTATGCCGACGTGGGCGGAGGCATCCACTTTTGGTGTTCGCATTGCGTGCATCCAGCTGGGCAGGGCGTTGCAGCCGCCGCGGCACCTGACGCCGCTAGCATCGCGCCATGCATGCTGAAGGGGCAACCGGCGCAGTACGGGTCCTTGCAAACGGGGACCAACGCTTCACCACCGTTCGGCGTCTTGACTCGGGCATAACTAAGGTAGGGATTCGCGGCCGCTGCAGCCGCTGCGGCGGCGGCGGCTTGGGATCCGTAGCCGGCCGCAAGGAGTGCTGCCGCTTGCTGATGGCTGAAGGCGGCCGCTGCCGCGGCGCCGGCGAAAGGTGGTCTGAAGGCGGGGTGGGTGGGATCGTAGCCAGGCGGGCAGCAGAGTTGCGCCAACTGGGCAGCCGTTAAACCCGCCGTGGGGAGTGAACCAGGCTTGTAGGTTCCCAGAGGCAGGTCCTTGGGGTGTCCTTGAAGAACTTCCAGGCCAGATCGGATGATGGGGCTGGTATTTGCTGGAGAAGATGACTTGCGGTCGCCGCTCGCCGCAGCGGGGGACTGCGTCGGGGTAGTGGTCGTGGCAGGCGGTGAGGACGATTTGCGCTGCGGCGGTGCCGACTTGCGGTCTTCGTTCTCGCTGCCGGATTTGGAAGATGGCCGCTCTTCCCGACGGGAAAGAACATTAGCTTCGTATGGCTTAAAGGCGAGCTTAGCAGGAGCTGGGGGCGTCGAGTTGACGGGGCTCGTCGACGGACTCCCCGAGGCCGTCGTGGAAGCGGCAGCGGAGGGGCTGCTTCGCTTCTGGGTGGACTCCTGCGAGGACGGTCTATGGCTCTTTTTCGATGGCCGCTCCATGGATAGCGGTTTTGCCGGAGGGCCATCGGCGCCGATTTGACTGCATGTCTGCGCTAGGAGGGCCAACGGACTCTTCTTCGCATCCAACTGCACAAAAAAATTAACGAAACGGTCAAAATAACTGAAGTGAATTAATTTTATAATATACTATGTGAAGGATGAAATTTTTAATCTACGATATGCCAGGTGTTGTTAAGTCAATACCTTTTTTTATTTTAATGCTGCTCATTTGCAGGTGCAACCAAAGGATCCAGGCTGTTACAATTTCAGCAATAATTTACAATAGGCCTAATCAAATGTATTACAATCTGTAAACCAATACTGTGCTGAGGAGGGAATTTTTGGATATTCGTTACTTCAGATTCCTTTTTTTTCAGTTGAATTGGGTTAGATTGATCTCATCGTGTCCACGAGGCGTCGACCAAAGTCGGCAAATCGGAATATTCTTTTCTTATTTTTTTTGTTGTGTTCCCAACACAAGAGTTCTTGACTTTGGTGTTGCCTATCACTGAATTTTGAAATTCATCACTACGTTTAAGATTTATCATACCTCTTATCGGTTGTCTTCGAGAGTCCATATCATTATTATTTTCATAGTTATACAGGAGGATATATAAAATGCATATGTAAAAAACAATAATAATCCGTTCGAAAAGGATTTGAAAAAGAAAAACATTATAGAAAACTTTGGAGAGCATGTCATCAACTACACACTCTCCGCAGATACCTCAAATAGGCAGTTAGCTACAGGGAAAATACAAATTTACTCATATTCTCAAAAAGAAATATATAACCTGATCGCCAGAAAAACCATAATGTTTTGTAGAAAGAAACAGCAGGGTGTCCGTTGCTTCTTGAAATAACTGCTTAAAGTAAATGTAAGTAATATATATTTTCTTTCATGGGAACAAAAAAATAGCTCATTTTTTGGAAAAGAGAACAAAAACACATTAATTGAAGGGAAATAACATATTAGGAGGGGAAGATTTTTTCTACAATGTCGCTTCAATCCCGGATGTTTTATTCTTTCATTTTTTACCCTTGCAGATAGATATACAGTGGTCATATAAAATTTGCAGGTTGTAGGTCTAAAAATTGTTGGGCTCTATTTTAAAATCTTCTGGAATCGAGCTTTGACAACAGCCATATTTGTTTTTTTTTTTTTTTATTACACACTCAGTACTCTTGCTATGTATTGATTGCATGTATGTTTTTCGATGCGAAAATAATTTCTTCTCTGGAAGATTTAACTATGAATACTTGATCCGTCAAGTGAAAATTTAGGTAAGAATAATTTGAAGAGAATTCACATGAGCTTTGTCTGAGCTTATAAAATCCCTCAAGTATTCATTTTCTTTATCACAATGTGATGTTAGATTTTTTACTGATAAAAAGTAGAAATTTTTTAATTTTTAAAAAAAGGAAACGCTTTTCCTTGGCTGGAATTTTATGCATGGATTTTAACAAAATCTCTGAAGATGAAAGCACGTATCGTGCCTTGGAGGGGAATTCTTAAAAAAATGGCTATCACGCGGTGCACCGGAAGGTAAATTTTAAAAGGAATTATAAATTGTACTAACCGTTGTTGAAAGCGGAGAAAGATAATCCGGTTGGAGATACTGATTTGCTGATGAAGTAAGCATTCCTGTTTCGAGCACAACCATTTGGTATCACTGATGTATCCACCACACACTCGTTTCGTCCACAACGGGAAGCAAACCAAATAAATCACTAGTTCGACTTCCCTATCAACTATAACACAGCACACACACGCAAATGTGGTCTACAGACGTAAATATTCCAAGGAACACACTTCCGATGTAATCCACATGGGCTGAGCACACAAAGTATCCAAAGGCGAAGTGATATCCAAGTGCGAGGCAAGTATCACAAGCGCACACTCCGACATACGTCCGACCGAGATGGCAGTCACAGCGACTCTGATCTCTGTGTCCTGCGCGTCTCGGTCCTAGCTGGCGAATGGCGCCTTCGGGTGGTTCCGCCGCTCTTCGGGCGTCTTCGCTCCCCTCCCTCCCCACCACGACAAGCCGTCTGACCTGTCAGCGCTCTGTGGCAGGCAGTGCTAATACTGCCGCATTGCTCGCTGTCAGAACCTGCCACCAGGAGCGCTGGTGATGATGACAGGCTAGTCGCTTTGAGACCTGCCGCCCGCCCCCTTCCATTTCATCTGCCCTCTCACTCGCTCTGCCTCGACACTCCCGGAATCATCCAAGCTGAAATCCACAGCACTTGACAGGCTGACTGGCGTCCGTCTCTCTCGCACTTCCACGCTGCTTTTGGGCCCGTCTGTTACCGCACCGCCGCCACCGCTGCGCTCCAATCCGGCGGCCCTCTCACTTGCCTCTCTCGACTCGCCTGCCTCTCGGACTTAATCAGTAGCACAGGGCAGAGGCATGTGTGTGCTGTGGTGGGGAGGTCCTAGCTTGTTTTCTTTTCATCCTTTCTTCCTGCGTGTTTATAAAAAGGACAATGTCAGTCGGGAACAAGACGTATAGTATGAAATGGCTGCTGCCCTGATCGCTTCGATATGACAACCATTGTGTACCATGATAAAAGCCAGCCAATTCCGCCGCGCCACCGCTGTGATCAACCGCAGCTCTGCACCTCGCCTCCCGGCCCTCTGAACCGACGTGGTTATCCACCGATTTGCTTATCAAAGGTTTCTTCGAAAAACAAAACCGTCAAAGGGCCAGCCGACGAGTTCCAAGAAATGCCATCAATATCTTTGCGATGAAATCGACTTTTAGATAGCGAAACGTAACAAGAGACAAACTCTGACTAATAGTTTTGGTCGCAGTCCCCACTGCCATTCCTAAGAGTTGTGGACGATATTCTCTGCCTAATATTTCTTACAAGAAATGCTGTAACGCTACCTTTTTTCGTTGTTTCGCTTACGAGCGAGATTCCATCCTCAAAACACCTCCTCTGAGTCTATTCACGCTTCTTTTAAAATACGAAAATTAAGAATAATCGTGTGAAACCTTTGTCCGCGATTGAATTTACCTTGGAAGGACACCTCCCGGGCGAAATTCCGTGTGAACTGATGTCCCGAGCAGCTGCCAAAGCCAAACGCAAGGAGGCGAGACATTTCGACATCAATATGACAGACACCCCGAAAGAAAAGTAGTCGAGGAGAGGCGTCCGCCATTTTGAACGTTCCCGCCAGACCCCGAGGCTATTATTACATGTTAATTATGGGTGAGAGGCGCAAAGGGCGACAATCTCTTAGGGATGTCGGTTCGGTTCGCGTTTTAGTGAGGGGATTTGTGAAGGCCCTAATGACGACGTTACCATCTCCCCATGTAATGACATCTCGTGACAGGCCCACCATAAATGCTCCACTTGAGGATCGCCTCCGGCTTGTAGTCTACCTCGTCCGCCGCCTCGCCGCACCGCATCACGCCGTGCCTAAACCCACAAATCACTTAGGATGTTTGAGTAATGTTCCATTTGACTAAGAATGCCCTATTACGTTCAGCCAATGTGTAATTCATTCGGCCTGCCCTCTGGCGGGGAACGTACTTTTTTCTACCAACGTACCATTACATCGAGAATAATCACCCCGGCGGGATCTAACGGCCACGCATACCGATGTTCAAATGTAGTTCTTGTCGCAGACATCGAACTTTGATTGCTTCAATATACTCAACGAACTTCAAATATGGGTGCATTGGTTCAAAATGGGAAAATCAGCTTGTGCCGAGGGACCTATATTTGCGGTTGGTGAATCTAGCTCGATACGACTGATTCTTATCTCATTGACTAGGAGAAATCACTTTAGTGAAAATCAGAAGAAACCATTTCGGTGAAAACCAGAGGAAATCATGGAGAAAACCAGAAGAATTTGCCTCGGCGAAGATCAGAAGAAATTGCCTCGGCGAAAACCAAAAGAAATCCCCTCGGCGAAAACCACACAGTATCCCCTCGGCGAAAACCACACAGTAGGCCTAAACCCTAACTCCTCCTTTAGCCAGTCCCACGTCTGGTCTGGTTGCTATGAAGGTAAAACAAGGGAGAGCGCAATTTATTTATTTTTGAAGACAGACCTATTAACGAGCCTATCAACAACCACATCATCGAAGAGGTCTCGTCGAGAGCTCTCCATTGTTATGGTTATTCACATGTGCATCTTTATAAATAACCTAATTACGCTCTTCCCTGGTTTACCTTCACATCTAAAACAGGGGTTGGTGTTGCCTGTGCAGAAAAATAATTTTCGCTACAAGCACAAAAAAATATTTTGACAAAGTCGGTGCGAGTGTATTGACCGGGAGGACAGCCACCGGGAAAGAATTTACATGACGTCCGGACAATCAATTGTTCCGATAGCAATTTTCGCGCGGGCTTCGTAAATTCGGCGCCAAATTTGGCGGCAGCGGCAGTAAATAAAGCGGGAGAAAAGGGGCAACAATACAACGCCGACAGGTGGCGCGACCAGCGGCCATTTTCCGTGAGTATGACATGAAAATTAAAACCACTCCGCCATGGCGGCGACAAGGCATGATTTACGACGCCTCGCCGTCTCCCCTCCCCGCGCCTCTCTCACATTGTCTGCCCAGAAAATTCATCAGACGCTCTCTCCAACTTTTTATGAACGGATGTTGTTACTGTAATTTCTGACGCCATTTCGAGTCGTCTGCACGCGTGACGACACCGCCAGTAGCCCTTCAATTTGGTCTTCGTTGTTCGGCTAGACCTCACCATAAGTTAAAAGCCGTTTCCGTGGCCCTGACAAGCCTTTGGAAAGATTGCAATACATGTGCAAGCAATAAGAATCGGCCGAGCAGATATAAAAGTTTGCATTTGCAAGATGAGACTCAAACGCAAGTGAAGAGTATTGCGAGCTTCAGGACACAAAACCATGAATGCATATGGGAAGACTTAAGCGCACGTATATAACAACCTGTCGGTTGAATAAAGAAGATTGTATTTATTTGAAGTGATTTTAACGTTATAGCAGCTGTATATTGTCGTGCGGATAGAAGAGAACTGGTTTATACGGAGAGAACTAAAATGCTGTTGTATGGAGTCATCACTGTAACCGCCAGGGTATATAAGGTCTATTTGAGTGAGGAAACTGGCGGGCGAATATTCATTGATGTCGAGACTGCAATGCACCTTCCTTGTTAACCTATGTAGCTTACCAAAACAAACGTCGTATGAAGCGAAATGTTTTATTTTTCACCAAGGGCCTCGTTTACCATATATTCCGCATGCCATTGCGTTCAAAATGTGACGACGTTTTGTCACTTTTGACAGCTCTTGCAAACCGGCAACCTTATTGAAATTTTTAGTCCTACGACGAGAAACATGTGCACTGTGCCGGAAAAAAATTGTGACACTTGGTTTTGTGACATTTATTGCGGCCCCACAAATCTGGTTGTGTTGTGTTCCTACCCCTCGAAAACGAGAAAATCCTGTTCCTTTTATTTGCTGTTTCTTAAATCAAAATCTCTGTCCTTCGAATGCGTTTTCCAGGGAGGGTAAAACTCGCCACACTATCTGATGGATTAATTCTTTGTGAAAAAAAATCCCATCCAGGTTTGTAAGCGTGTGGTTGACGTTCCCCATGGAACCTCTGGACCACGTGCTGTCAACACGGACACTTCTATAAACAGTCATAAAATCCGGATTATCCTATCCCTTCAGGTGTACACTATAGACAGCTTCGCGCTCACAAAGAACGAAATAGAATCCTGGACGGCTGGAAAGCATTCGGGGAGGGAAAACACACAAAGGCGGTGCAGTTATGGGATAGACCTGAACAGAATTAATTACCTTGCCGTCTTGTGGTGTAATGTAGGACTTGACCTCAATGCTTGTCTCACCTGTGGGAACTTGTTAATAGTCGGTTTGCTCAAGGTTTGCCTGCGGTAGGCAGCCTCTAACGACATAAATACAGAGCATTGTATTCCTCAAAATTATCTCAATTGGGTTTCTTAAATTCGTATTTTTGTCGTTCTATCTAACCCCTTGTCCATCCTCGCCCAATGCGCAACCTATCCAGACCAATTTCTCCTACCTTACTGTATCTAGAATCATCCAAAAGTGCTTATTTAGCTTTCATAAAGCCTTTTTTGACTTATATGTTAGTGCAACGTCCTCTTCGAGACTTAACGTAATGTGGTGTATTCTTACTAGTTCAATTTAATTTTAACCTACCCGTGTCTCAAGTACGACCCTGACCTCACCTGTCCCAGACCAACCGAACTCCGCCTGTGTGCAAAGGAGATTGACGTCAACGACGAAAGGGATGTCTTGCGGATCGTCGTCCTCTTCGTTGAGATCACATTCATCAAAATTTCTCGCCCAACAGTACGATACCTTTTTTTCGGTAATGAAGTGATTAATCGCTTAAAAACTATGTTTAGTATACTTTCCTCATGTGGGAATGTATTTCGCGTAAGTGCTCCTCGTCTCCCTCTCTACTTGTTGAGACAAAAGTGAAGGCAATTACGGTGTTCATGAAGCGGAGAATAGTTGTGCTGATGAACTTGTCTTGTCCTCTACTTGAATACGGGTATCTCGCTGGCCAGCCGGCGGGATGCACTTATCGCACGTTGCGGCGCAGCCATTGTCTAACCCTTCCGCGAATAAAACTGCAGATAGCATCTGACCATTTCCATACAAAGTACCCTTAAATGGCATTTACGACCAGCTGGTTGATTGTCGCGAATATTTCTTTCCGTGATGAACGTGATGGTTATCTGATAGGGCTATCTTCACCGGTGCCTACTAACGTACCATAATCCGTGCTTGGTTGATCAGTTTAACAGCTTCTGAGATCTCTGCACATCTCACTGGTGCACATCTCAAGGGGACGACCACCATCTGAGCTAGTTCCATCAGTGGCCTGTGTTGCTTTAGACCCTTGACGTGAGCTCAACTTCCTAGTAGTGCATCCAACCTCTGCTCGTAACGAAACACAACCTAACTTTTTCCGTATCATACGTTTTCAAGTCTAACGTAGCCATGTTGATCAACAATATGATATTTATCAAATTAAGTAAGTTAACTTAAATTCTCCCATGTGGAGGCTTTTCTCGAGCCTGTTGGGTGCACAATTTCTTTAATTGGGCTTTGGCTGTTATTAACTGGAGAATCATTGAACTTAACTTACCACATGTTCGGTGAGTTTCGGACTGTTTTTGAGGTGACATGTGAGTCTCGTAAAAGTAGGGTTAATCACAGCGTTATGAGTACCAGTTAAATAGTTAACCGCGCCAGGAAATTACGGATTAGTGAAATCTAGCCACGTTGGTTAAGCTTAGAGGCCTGAATTTACTAGAGAGGAGGCACTGAGGTTGCAAAACCATTGGCGCCGCTATCTAATTTCCGAGGTTTCTTTGTAAACTACAATGCATTTGACGGTCCCACAAGAAACAAAATGGCTGCCCAATGCCTCATCTCCAGAGTATCCAGGCCTCTAGTTCAGCTATCCCAAAACCCCGTACCACCACTATTTGCCGGAAACTTCTACACACACAGTCCAGAAACCTATCATGGAAATCAATAGAGGCAGCACTCTCAGTTTTTTTCTTTGTCTTGTCCAAAAAAGCCTATAGGCTTATGGGAGGACAGGAGCGGCTAAAACTGGACAAAGGTCTTCCGCACTACTGACTTGTACCGCCAAAGCAGACTGTCGTGTCGGCAAGGGTGAATCACAGTCGAGCGCGGCCAATACCGTTAGGACTTCTTCGAAGCGCCCCTATATTCTGCTTTCATGTTGAGTCCATCGTTGCCAGAATTGGTCTTAGTTATCCGCGGCAAACTAACCCTCAGTATGTCTTTGTGATTCGTGACTTTGCTGACAAGTTTTATCTGTTAAAGTTATTGAACCAAAACCAGCCAATAGCAAGAATTACATGTACGTATTTGGAACGTGATTTTCATCTTTAACTCGGTACGTGTGGCTCACTTTAAAATCGTACAAGTTATTGGCTCCCAAAAAGTCTCTCCAAATTAGATTAAGAACCTAGTGCAGTAAGCTGTTGGCTCATTTTAGTTTCAAACTACAGCCAAAGCTGTTTTTTTTTGTAGATTATATTTAAAAAAGAGAGCGTAACTAAACTGATAGCAAACGTTAAATGCAGTAACCAAAATTCCATTCTTCAAATATGCATCATGAAATCCTGTCAAATATTTTAAAAATGTTAATTATACAAGCATCCTTGTACGAAAATCAGTCAAATTATTATTACATGCTCCACTCGTGGAATTCGTAAAAAATGATGGATTTGATGTTAATTAACTTAGTTTTTGCTCGTAACTTTTGGCCTCTTGCTGGTTTAACAAGGTAATATGCCCCCCGCCCAGCTAGTTAACCAAATCTGTGACGTTTGAATTTATGCATGAGTTTTTATTGGGTAAATGAGCCCGGTTAATCAAGTTGATTTATTGCTTATGACTGTCGTCGCATGATGCACTTAAATTGGAGTGTTTCACGTGCAACTTTTTAAATGGAAGAACGGAGGACCAACTCTAGTCGGCCGGGATCGAGTGGGATCGGGTGGGGTCGGGCGGGAATCGGATGGGGATCGAGCCGGGGTCAATAGGGTTAACTGTCACTAAATAAAAGCTCGCTGCGTGCTTTGTCGAGTCTAGCCGTCGTTAACCTTTCAGATTTCAAGCCCCGCCAAAATTAACAAGATTTGAACTTTACAAATACGAGGGGGAGATGAATGCTTCTTCAATTTGGAAACTCTTTCTTATCAATCCTTTTCGATTATCGACGCAACTCCCACCTAAACGACCGAGGAGGTTTTTCATTATATACATTTCTTACTTAGTGCGATGAATCTTTCATCAAAATACAGAGCGGAGCGCCAGCGGAACAAGGCACAGTGCGCGTAACCTAACCGATTGGAACTTAGGTTTACCTCTTACTCATGGTTTACCAAACCTAAGGGTCCCTAATTGAAAGGCATTTCCAACTGAAGCACGCAAGAAGAAACTTGACCTTTTGCGTTTGGGTTCCGTTAGTCCCCGTGATTGAGTTTAACAAGAATAGAATATTTAACCTTTCTTTATTGTTAAGAGTGGAGTTACCAAAGCAAAATACCGGGGGGCATTTGATAGCGCCAAAAACCACAAGCGCCAACGCCGCAAGCGCTAGTCCGTAACCGCCAAACGAGAAAAGTCGCAAACGCCAAGGGTCGTATAGGTTAGGTTTTAAGTTAGGTCAGGCTAAGTTAGGTTAAGTTAGGTTACGTAAGGTTAGTATTGCAGTTAAGACCTTTGGCGTTTGCTACTTTTCTCGTTTGGCGGTTACGGATTGGCGCTTGTGGCGTTGGCGCTTGTGGTTTTTGGCGCTTATGACATCTACCCCAAAATACCATTTTGTTGAAAATTATTTTTTGAACCCCTTTTATGCACAAATCAATAAAAGCAGGTAATTGAAGTATAGCTAGTGTAAGTTGGGTCTAATCTAAATATTTTTAGGAGTGTCAAGTTGTAAAAGAACAGCAGGCATTTGTTGTTATATAGAACGGTGCAGGGAAATTGCTTAGTCAACACGTTCCTTAGGCGTCGAGACGTTTTACTACGGTTACAGTGTACCCCTTTTCTCGGAATCACCTCAGATGTGTCGGCGAACACAAAGATCCTTTTGTTTTCAGCCAATTTTGAGCAGTTACCGCTGAAGCGGGTCACAAACAACGCGCGGCGAAAAACTTGAGAATGAAGCTCACAGTAATTATGCGGGTTGGACGCTCAACAATAACTTCATAAAAATTAACCTCTAGCAAATCACAATGGCGTGCACGACACTGCCATAAACATTCATCGTTTCTTTTTTTAGTGTTTTCTCATGAACTTGTACAATTATTTAAATTTATGGGACAATATTATACCAGTTTAGAATCAAGCCGTTTGCCGTTTTCATTCTAATCCCATGTCAAAAGAAGATGGCGATTTCTAAAAAAATATCGTGTTTGATATGAGACTTTTTTTTAATCGATATTTTTTTAAAAATAAAAAACATCGATGAAAACGTACATTGAAGAAAAAACATTCATGGAAACGTACGTTTTTTTTTGGACGTCAGATAATGGGTATTTTGGCATAACTTCGGGATCACGGGTGTCTGTGTGTTAATCCTTTTCTCCTTTTTCTCATGTTTCACGACAACTTCGTTGACATTTTCTGATCGTCACCAATTAACAGAAAATCTTTCCTCTCTTTTCCTGCAAGCGACGAAAGCTGTATTTTCGCTGTAAGAAATACTTGATCTTGAACAGGACAAATAAAGAAGTCCTGAACTCATAAAGCAAAGAAAATAGTCTTACATTAAAACAAATCCCTCAATATTAGCTTTCAACACCAAGTTCTCCAAACATATATCTTCGGTTTGGCATCAGAAGGGATATGTGACCGTTATTCGGAGCCTAGCTGATAGCGCGTATTGATATTTGACGCTATGCAGTTTATCAAGTTGTTTCTTATCAGCTTCCGTTTAGACAGAGCCTAGCAAGTTTAGAGTAAATACATAACGGGTACCGCTTGTGATGCTATAAGGATTAGAATGTCAACTCCCATAGTAAACATACCGACATGAACGTTATCTCTGCTTTGGCAGTTCGGAGGAAGATTTGTTTATGACCGTAGGAATTAGCTTTGAGAGTTTCGGGGATTATGTCTTTGACGATTTATTTGGGTAAAAAACTCTGGGAAGCAGCAAAAAAGTAGGTCCCTCAGTCGGACAGTGAATGAGAATATTATTAAATATTTTATGTACCGCCCAGCGATGCCGTTCGGCAACATAAAAATTTATTTTAAGGGATCTTTTTAGGTCAGTATTGTCACAATTTAAAAATTATCACCCCTTTAGAAATTTGAAATTTAAAGTTTTTAGGCATTTTCCAAACCTTGGAAATGAGTATTTTTATGGAAAAAAATATTTAAATTGTTCTTGAGCTGAATTTCACTCCAAAAACTTTGGGCTGTTATAAGTTAGATCTGGTGTTTAGATGTGGTAATCATGTTTTGTGCATAGATGCAACGTAGCGAAATTGTAGCCGGATGGGGGCTGAGCGGCACCCGCCAAAGTCCTTGGCGGTCGCTTTCTAAAGTGGAAACCGCAATTGTGAATATGAGGCAAATTGCAGGGGTGGGTAGACAGGCGCCAGGGCCCAGGGCCTTGCTTGCCGTGCTGAGATGCTTTCCGGTCGGGGTCGCCGACGAAGCCGTCGTTACCGACAGGGTCCCCGTCTTCATGATGAAATGGAGGTCCCCGTCAATTAGCGACCTTTGCCACAACACAACCCTGTAAACGGCGGAAGAAAATTGTTTTTTCCTCCTTTTTTTAAACCCCTTGATTATTTTCGTCAAAGAGGTTACGATGTTATTAATGGCGACAAAACCCGAAACGGGGCGTGTTCGTTTATTACTGATGCCTGATCTCCCTGAATCTTCGGTGTGAATGAAATATAGGCGAACAGTAGCCAGAGGTTGCTTGAAGCCAGAGTTTGTTTATCACATGTAGAGTTTGCACACCGGCAAGACTTAAGTAGTTGAGCAATTTCACGTTTGCAAATGGTGATCTTTTATTTTTATTTTTTTTAATACTAATCAGTCAAAACTGCGAAACTCGCGATTATTAAGTACCTACTTGGAGAGTATTGCATTAAAAAATATGATAAAAAATAAAAAAAATAAACGTGGCAAATCCCTTTTTTGTTATCAAAACATACTAAATTCAAGTAAAGAAAAAAATAAACAAAAAGATTTTTTATTTTTTTTAAACAGGAACAAATCGAATCAAATTTCGATGTGAGATTGAAGAGCTTCTCAAAGTCGCCGGGTTTCCAGCCTGGAAATTCTCAAGAAGAGCGTGTGGATAGACTTAACTGATACATAAACAAGAAGAGGATAAAACAATAAAGGTTGTAACTGTGTAGCCATGCCGCTAGCAGGGGCCCGACCAGGTCCTGAGCGGGCCAGCCTGGCCAGGACTGGACTGGTTGGTTAGGTCGCCTGTACTGCAGCACGCTGTAATTTACAACTCGGCCCGATGAAATATTGTTATAGTGAGCTGTTGTTCCTCTTCTGTGTCGCCAGGTTTATGGCGGCGATTCTCGGCCGCCATCTTTGGCGGTGCCTTTCATCTTGCCTCTATAAAGTGTCTCTACAGCGAGGTGCAATTTGTCAATATTTTGCTGCCATCACAGTGATGCCTCCAGCTAACGTGCCTTCGAATAGCCCTAGATTTTAGCGCAACCGGTTTTTAGGTGTTAATGGTGAACCTCTAATTGATTACGGACTTGACACTTTGTCAAACGTACAGTGGGCCACAAAAGTCATGACCCCTGCTTCCATGTATTTCGTATGGAAGCTAGGGTCATGACTTTAATGGGCAACTGTACATACCCATAGAAAAGTAGTCCCCCATGATGACCTTCATGTTTTATTAT
>Ga0058701_10001654_pt1 | contig 16114 bp, 8 predicted proteins | sample AgamicOrMae_FD_97039 | JGI IMG/M metagenome (GOLD analysis project Ga0058701, IMG submission 97039) | Agave microbial communities from Guanajuato, Mexico - Or.Ma.e | ecosystem: Host-associated > Plants > Phyllosphere > Phylloplane/Leaf | place: Guanajuato, Mexico | collected 2012-06-04
CTGCTCTGCTTCACGCTCACGCCATGTTTATGGTGTTGTACCTCATCGGCTTCTTCTTGGAGAGAAAACCTTGCACGTTATGCAGCCTGGTGTTCGTTGTGGCCGTATTCGTCTTCTGCTTCAGCGGAGTTGGTAACTGCATCTTCTGGGGCGCAGCTTGCGACGGGGCACGCTGCGACAACAGATGACGGGCGTTTTCATCTGCGGCTGACTCGCCCTGCCACGGACGGCCTAGTCAACGGCCTAGCCAGGCTCCGTTTTTGCCACCGGCCATCGCATCGCTTTAGGCGTGACAACTCCGTTGACAGCTGATTCGTGACTCCTGTAAGGTTGTGGCGCCAGTGACAATGTGTCACAGTGATCGAGTGCATATCTCCAGACCCGGACTCGAACCCTTGTCTGCAGCTGGACTGCATCGCAAGAGTGACAAAGGTTTTGTACAACGCGACCGAGTGGCGCTGCTCTGCTTTTGACATCAAGACAAAGCGAGGCTCAAAAGACAAAGTAGTCTTGACAGTTACCCTGACATTTTGTGCTATGTTTTATTAACTGGACTTCCACAACAATTTCATACTTTTAAATCTGATACGTTCTTGTACGAGCCTTGAACTTGTGTATATAACTGGTCTTGTTAATTAAATCTTGTTATGTGTCCTGAAAGCCCAGTCTCTAATTTTCCTGAACCCATGCCCTCTGTGTAAAGATTATTGCCTATAATCATTCATGGTTTGCTCTGATGTATGACTTGTTTGAAATCCTGAATTTATTCAGCCAAGATATATCTGTCAGAGCAGACTGATGTTTGGACCAAATTAATATGTGATTTTTGAGTAGTTTTTCTCTGCTGCTACTGGATATTAGAAGATTAGCCATTGCAAAATTGATGAAGTTAGAACAAGCATTTAAGTAAATGCACATTGCTGTTTTATTTTTAAACTAGGTACATAAGTAAAATACTTCCATTTCAAACCATTCATCATGCCACCAAATGGGTTCTCAGGCCCAGCATAGAGATTCACATAGCACTAAGTTTTGTCCTTTCATCTAAAAACAATTCTTAATAAAATACATGGCATGCACAAAGATTAAATAGGTTGAATAAATTACAGAACTGCTTCAGTCCAAAAACAGACATTTCCACAGAAAGTCAAAATGATTAAGCGGCCCACACAATACTCATACTCAGCTCTAGTGCTCACAGAGCTGAATCCTTCAAATGAGTGCAATAATCTGCTTGTCTCAATACAAATTTCATGCATACTCACTAGCTATACGTCAAAATAGGCAGAGATGCTCATCAGAGTATTTAAAATCACTTAAAAACTATACTATCAGAGTAGTTACAGTCAAGTTCAAAAAATTAAAACAGAGGAACCATGAAAGCCCGTTTAAAACGAGGCAAGGTCCTAGCTAGCCTGCTTGGGTTGGCCAACTCGAGAGTAGCGCGGAAGGGCCGCGAAACGAACTATTAAGTGATCTCGAATTGCAAGCGGGCACACTTTGAAGAGAGCATGGTAGACGGTGTAGCGAAGGGGCGCGTTGACGTACTGCCGAGAGGGTCGCCGACGGAGCAGCGCTCTGGTGAAGACGGTGAGCAGGTTGCGGTCCCTGATGAGCCCGTCCCACCCTGGAGGGTTGGCCGCCGACGCACTGGACACCACCATGCTCATGTACGCGTGGAAAGTCTCGAAATGGGTCCCGTACGAAAAGCGGTCTTGTTTACTCAAGGAGGCGCGCTGCTCTGCGGCGTTAGCCTCATGGTGCGCGAGGAGGGACGTCTGCATCACAAACGAACCTGCACAAAAGTTACAAAAACAATTACTCATACACAACGTATCAAGCATAAAACCTAAAAGTTTACAAAGGAATTGCGATGGTATATACTTAACCCTTTACCGCCCAGCGATGCCGTTCGGCAACAGAAAAAATTATTTTAGAAGATCTTTTTAGTTCAGCATTGTCACAATTTAAAAAAATATCACCCCTCTGGAAACCTGAAATTTAATAATTTAGGCTATTTCCAAAGCTTAGAAGTGCGTATTTTAGTGGGAAAAAAATCCTTCCAATTTCTCTTAAGCTAAATTTCACTCAAAATACTTTGGGCTGAAGAGGTGGAATTTTCTACCGGTACTTCGTGTGTTCTACTATGGAAAATAACAGTTCTACCAATCGTCGCGAAGCGCGGTACAAGGCACGTGACCTGGATTTAACAGTCGCCAAGCCTGATAGCGCTTACTTCTCGTCGGCAGCAACCGCATTTGAGAAATAAGCGGCATCAGGCTCGACGACAGCCGGGCGGAGCGGCAGCGAGGCACGTGATCTGACCAAACCTAGGTTGACCTCACCTACGCGGTTTAGTGTCGTTCATCCTCATACGGTAAAGAAGGATAAAACACAAGAGACCAAATTTCCGCCTTTGAAATTTACAAAGTAAGCGCTGGGAAGCGATTAGTCTACGATAATCAATGTTAATTGGGTCTACTCCGACATTTTAACTCAAACTGTTGCATATTCACTAGGCGCTCACAATTCACTCCGACTGTTCAGCGGCTCAAAAGGAATATTAAGACACGACAAAACCTGATTTAGCACACACTTAAACTGGTTCCAGCGACGCAAACTACTCAAATTCATTAAAAAAAATCGAAAAACCTTTTCAAAAATCTCAAAGTTCCGGAAATTATCAATGTCGGCAAGCACTTCAGTTGTTTTTCATAATTCTTGATCATTAAAAGTTATTTTGAATTACAAATTTTTATTCAGTTGCTGATTTGACTCATTTCCATCAAAATAGTGGTGTTTTCGGGGTTCTTTAAAATAACTAAACGGTAAATTAACGGCAAACTTGACCAGATTGTTCCTAATACTCCTATCTACACGGGGGGAAGTTTTTTGGTCCGTCATCTCATAGAAGTCGGACGTGAAAAATTATAATTCACTAGATTGTCCGCCATTTATCCGAACTCCCACATGAGCCAATACATTTTTCGCCATGCGATTTAATGCCGTGAAAACGGAACGGTCTGACTACGCCATTCAATAAGTACACTCGTTCAGAATCTTTTCTGAAAGTTTTAAGCCTGACTAATTTTGGGCTACCACGCTGGAACCTCCTTAATATTTTTTAAAAAAGGTGTTACGCTATTGACCCAACATGCAATTAATATAGGGAGACTTGAACGCACGTAACCCAGTCTAATAAGTTTTATATGGGGCAGTCGGGTCAATACACTCCCAATACTGATATTTACCCGGCACAAATTGCACCACATCAACGCCGTACTGAGCCTCTTCTACTCTCAAACCATCAGCCCAGGCCTGCAACGCAGCCTTGGTCGCCGAATACACAGAAAGGGCTGGAAGAGCCGCTTCGGCGCAGTGAGAGGACACGACAATCACCCGGCCGCCGTCCTGCCGCAAAAGGGGCAGCATCGCCTTCGTCATCCTCATGGTGCCCTCCACGTTCACCGCCAGCTGGTGGTGCACCTGGCGTTCCGTCTGCCACGAGAACTCGCCGAACACCAGGACGCCGGCATTGTTCACCAGAGCAGCCAGCCGATAGCCCGGATTACGAGTAATGATCTCCAGGACGCTGTCGACGGCTCTCCACACGCTCCGGACGTCTGTCACATCCAGCTGGACGACGTGGACCCGGGCCGTCTGGCGCAGCAGGACGGCGCCCTTCGAGTCGTCATGGAGGACGCCCGCGACGACGGTGTAGCCGATGTCGGCGCAGTGCTTCGCCAGCGCCAAGCCGATCCCAGAGTCGCAGCCGGTCACGCAAACCACGTGCCGACAGTCTACAGTGATCAGCTCCCGAAACCGTCTCATCCATACTGTGTACAGGATGACGCTCACTGCTAAAACAGCCACCAAGGACCGAGAATATTCGGACTCCCAACTGTGGAGCCATAACCCTGGAAGAGAAACAACCTCTTAAATCGATTCGGTTCAACTGTTCAGAAAATCCTAGTTTTTGAAAACGGCTGCATATTTAAGAAAACGGTATTTTTGGAGGGAAAAAAATTATTGTCCTAAACGAAGCTGACGTCGTACTATCAGCCCAAAAGGTATTGTCCAATTCTGGCCGTGCAAAAAGGCGGTGGTCAATGTAATACCTCATAAGGCGGAGCCTTCCAGCGCGACCAGAACCGGACAGTACCTTTTGGACTGATAGTACTTCCCCTTAAAACGCGTGATTTAAGCGTGGGGTTTTGACGATAAGTACATATTAGCAGTGGAGGTGGAACACATTACCGGGGTAGAATGTCTAAAACGAATAAGTTTTTGCGTTAGGCAAAGATACTAGAATGTAAATATAAGAAGTGAAGTAGTACCATGAGTATAGCCAAGGTGTTGCTCCCTCTCATTTTTTCAGACCTTCATATCTTGGGAATGAAAAGAGATACAACAAAGTAACATGAAATGAATTCGATAGATATTTGCTCTATCTATCGACTTGACAGAATGCTTTTTTGTCGTGTCTCTTTTAGTTTTCAATTAAGAGAGGTGTGGAACATATGAGAGGGAACAATACTTTTGCCGCTGATAATACTGTACTGCGATTTAGAATAAACAAAGATGGATATTTTTGTTGTTCAGGGAATAACTGCAGCGGCTATCAACCAGTCTATTGTAAAGAGACTACAATTAAAACAAGCAAAGTATTTTACTCCGGGCCCTCCCTAGTATGTTGGGATGTTTTGAGCGGATGCCGTTCACCGCGATTACAATGCAGGAATCTAACGTTCGTTGTTGAGAGCTTGAGGCCCTGATCTGCCTCGATATTTCGATATATCTATCAAACTGATATTCCATGGATATAAATTTGAACGCATTTCAAACTCGATCTTCAAGAGAAGTTTTCTGATAAACCGTCTCGGGTTTATTGTACACGACTTCCCAACAATCAGGGCAGAAGAGAAAGGAGGCCGTTTTGTGAACAGAACATCAGCACAGCGGCATACGTTGGGTAGACTTCACACTCAATACGACTGTTAAGCGGGTTGCCTACCATCACTGTTGCCTACTAACAACGCTCCATGTGGGGTTACCTCGTGATAGTGCAAAAGAGAATCACATTTCGCTGGAAAATCAGATTACACTTACATTTAGGTGACGCCTTGTCAGCTATATAATGTAGATGACAAGGAAAATGGGAAAATGGTGACGAAGCGCTTGATAAGTTGTCGGAGAACGGTGCACAACAACAGGATGAGAAAGGAGACCTTAAGATTGAATATTCTTGTTACCTTCGTAGTTAAAAATGTTTTGTCCCCTTGCATCCATTCCTCCCGGTGGAATGATTGCTTTGATCCACCCTCCCTCCGAAAAAGATTTGATCGTTTCTGGAACAAAGTCATGAAGCAAATCTGGTACAAAAATGATGAAAGGACCCACAAAGGTGCTGAATTTCCGTACAGCACACCGCCTGCACCGATATTTTTTTGTAAGTATAATCCAAATACTATGAAAGTCAAGTGTGACCTGACGAGACGCGCAACCGAAACGATAAGGTCCTAAAGAAAAAGATTGCCAGCTGCGAAAGGGCTACTGAACTGCCAGGAAAATAAGAGCTAGAAGAAAAGGCAGAGGATAAGAGAGCTGGCTAAAATAAGAGAGCCGGAAGAGAGGAGAGCCAAATATGGAGGAGGAGGCTCGAATAAGAGAATTACGATAGTGCCCAATGAAGTATTCTGGTGGAGAGCATTAGAGAGCCATAAAAGAGCCGGGGGAAAATGTGAACCAATCTGCCGTGACGGGCCTCGCTTTTCATCCGCAATCTTTATACCCGGAGCTTCATGTTGAGAAACTTTATCAACATTTCACTCGGCACCTCCGTAAGCTGCTTTATTTGCACCAGGATGAGCTCGTCATGGCAAATTTGATGACAATGTCTTTACTCTTGCCCTAAAATGGCTCTCCAATTCTTTAAAGAAAGAGCAAGGTTAAGAACGGGGCAGCGGGGTCAAATAGAGAGCAGGGCCAGAAAAAAATGCGAGGAAAAAGAGCGGAGCATGAGCGGACGAACGAGCAGGAAGGATGAGAGAGCACAGAGAAAGAGAGCAGTAAAATGCCAAAAACGCGCAGGCGAGAAAAGGGTTGGAAGTACTTCTTAAGGGGCTCTTCCCTTCCAGGAAGGTCGATGGTGGTTGGCACATACCCGCGTCAACAAAGGTAAAAGGCTGCATAGCGCATACAAGGAGACGCACAAGAGCGCACAGGCTTTCGGCGACGAAACGAGAATTTTTTTTTTTAAATAATAGGGGGTGAAAGTTCGATACTTGAACGTTCAAAAGATACATAAAACATGTTTAAAATGAAGACGATTAACCAGTATATGAAAATTAGTGCAATGAACTTGCCTGCCTTTCTACCTGTTAACTGTTCCCCAGGTTATTCAATTACGTCCTATTCTACGCGCTTCTATGCGGCCAACTCTGCGCACCTTTTCGTTATTGTTCCCTTCGACCAGCTTTTCAGCATCTCAGGCTGTCGTGCACAAAACTATTGGCCAATTTTATTACGACTGACCGTCACAAAGGCCCTCAGGAGCAGGTAAAGTACCTCTGGGCAGACGATTCACCCATTACCCCGATGATATAAGACGGTTGGAATTCTACAAACTAAAAAGTCTTAAAACTAAAAAAGTCATAACGTTATCTCTGCTATCTTTCCCCCCGAAATTTGAACTCATCATCTTAAAAAAAATAGTAATTAAAAAAAATACACTGTTTTGTTTCAAGCCAGACAGAGCGGAATGCGTATCGATAAGTTACGCAAAGGAACATTATCGGAACTCCTTGGAACATTTGTTTTGCTTTCAATAAAAATCTACATCATGACAACAATCAGCAAAAATTTTCAAAAATCCTGAAAAGTTGTACGACGGAAATATTTCCACAACAATGAAAGCGCTATACGCCGTAAACCAGAAATTTTAACTTTATTACTGTACTTGCGCATTTACTACTTAACATGTGGTTGTTAAAGAAATGTTTTTACAGCTTGCATGGGTGTAGAAAAAGTGCTGGGACTAGATTATTTTAAAGAAAAAAGGAAAAAAAATCGCAAGAAATCCGAAAATTCGATGCAATTATACAAAGGTATTGCCGGTTGTTGGGACAGCAGGCAGAACGCCGGGCTGTTGGGACGATATGTCAATTTGCGTTGTTTGACCTCCACCATTTTGGCCCTTTTATATGAGCTGAAATACTTACTCAAGTTTTATGTGTATGAGGGCGCGCGGATGGCCGGGAGGACGACGCTGGTCGGGGTGGGCTGGGCGTCAAACTGCAAGTGGCGTTGTCTGTCTGTCCCAGCCGTTCGGGGCAAAAACACGGGAGCGTTTCAATTGTGTTGTGCTGCCGCTGCCCAGCGACTTGGTGTGTTTACTGAGACTGAGGATCGCGAGACGCGAGAGATCGTCGCCGGCTTCTCACTTCGGCTGGCTGCCAGCGCTCCGGCGCGGCTGCGGCACGGACGACCGCCTGCTCGCCTTGCCGTCATTCAAATCTGGTAGCCGAACCTGAGCCGAACCAGCTGAACCGAACCGGCGGACCCAGGGCGGACCGGTCGAGACATTTGCTTCGGTGCCGGCCGGCTCATTTCGGATTCATTCGGATCCGCGTCTCCCGACACCGCGTTGCCGTGAATTTCAGATTTTCAGTAAAATGCCTGCCTGAATTGACGAGACTGTCCAAAAAAAGAAAAAAAAAGTGAATTTCAGCACTAGTAAGCGAGATGGGGAATAATTCCATGAGGACGGAAAGTTACTTACCTTTAAATAGCTATGAGAACTCATCGCTTTTATGAGGAAATAACAATACGCAAATCCCCCCCCCCCCGAAAAAAACAGATCCATAGAGCATATCGTCACGCTTGACTACGCGGATTCTTATATATACCGGTACAGACATCCTTACACTACGTTCACGCAATCCATCTCGAAGTGTGGTATACGTACGGAGAGATAGGTGGCTTTAGCCAAATGTATTAAAAAAAGTAAAAATAATCATACCAAAAAATAATTAAAAAAAGAAAAAGTGTCGTGGTATTCCTTGTAAGTTAAAGCTCAAACTCTCGGTATCTACTTTCTCAATACGGGTAAATTAGGAAGCTTAGGATCGCAAGGATTAAATTCATTAAGCATCAACAGTCACATGTTTTGTTGGTCTAGTCATTTCGATGGCGTAGCCGATCGCAATCACATAAATTCAAGACCCTCCTCGCGACATGCTGACAGAATGTAACATACCGGTACCCGCGTTCAGCAGTCATCTCTCCTTTCACGGAACTGATCCAAATAAACTGCCAAAAGTGTTTCTACGCATACTCAACCCAACACAGCTATGCATTACGGGTTGCCTACCTCATATTTTCGCAGCCACCACAACTAAGGTCAACCACAACAGCTTGATTTTTTTTTCTATTATATCACATTTTGTTGCCATTTCTTTCCTAGCCTTTGTTCCTCCCTGAACAGTTTTGAATTCCTAGACAGGGCGAAGGGGTCAATTCCACAAGACAAAACAAACGCGTGATATCACGCACCAGGGTAACATTTTTTGAAGGGATTTATCTTTACAAGATGAACGGGGGAAAAAAATGTCAAACAAGCAACCCTTGACCCAAACATGCGGTTGAGAGACTTTGATGGATAAAATGACGTTCCGACCTTTTTTTCTACCTGATTCCTTCCATCAAAAATAGCCTATGAGATAAATTTCCGTTACAGTTTGAAATATCATTCGCGTCTTCATTTCGTAAGCGAAAAAAGGCAAAAAACAACAACAAAAAATAAGATAAGTTGCTATATGCAACTCAAGGCGCCAGCGGATTTCATTACGTTTTTTTTCTGTTGGGTTTTGTTTAGGTTTTAAACTTGATCTTTCATGACGAAAAAACGAAACCAAAAGAAATAAAAAAAGGATAACCCACCCCAGGAATTTCCTTCCTTACGCCCGGCCCGGCCCGGCCCAGCCCACCCCGGCCCAGGCCGGCCTTGTATACCACTGGTGCTAAAAAATAATTTGTCGATTTTGTGATTAACATTCCTGAAGGGGGGATGACTAGATCTCTTATTTGGACGTTTCTAAAAGGGTTAAAACATTACTTTTTGTTTATTGGCGGATTTGACAGATTTTTTACCTCATTTATCCTCTGAGGGTACAGATTCCCCCCCCCCTTGTCTCTACATTTTGTTAAAATTGTTCAGAGCGCCTACGATTTGACATATGGGGCCATAGTGTGATAAAAAAATAAAAAATAATGATGATAATAATAAAATAAAAACGTCCAGCATTAATGAAATAGCTTCACTACTCTCGCGCCTAATAATCATAGGGTAGGAGTAGTGAGCCTCGGAGGGAGAGAGGTTTCAACTGCCACGTGAGCCTAGCATCCCACCAATCAGCATTATTGGTTTCATGCATCCCACGAATCAGCGCACGCCGCGGAAATAAGTTTCCGGCCGCTCTCTAGACATAGGAACACAGATTACATTCAGAGACCGGACAAAAGTGTCGACGCAAAGCTGTGTCGCTTGCGCAGCAAAATTTGAGATGATTTGCTGATCGAACTTCAGACATGTCCAATTCATTCATCGAAGTGATTTTTCTAGGAAAACTGTTCAAATGCGCGGAAAGTATTGAAACAAAAGGCTATTCTTTTTTTTTTTTTTCATTTATGGTAACTTAAGTTGGATGGATGGCCAAGAACGATAAATTACAAGCAGTGCACGTATCCGGTGCCAGATACTTCTAGGATAGCCTCCCCTGTTAAATTAATGTTACACACTTATTGCCATGATAAAAAGATAGAAAAATACAACATACATCAGTGTTGCTAATTTACAAACAATACCTATTTACATATCTTTAACTATGTGGTATTGCCTTTAAGTCCAGAAAAAGGAAATGTATTTACAGTGACAAAGAAAGTCAAGCTTCTAATTGCTTCACTATGTACATACACTTTTTACAATCATTTCACAAATATATAACTTCAGATAACTCTGCTAACTCAGTTTACTGATAAAATCACCTAAAACCATCATAATACAGTGTAAAGGTTTAATATGTACATAAGATGACTTATCATTTACAAAGAATGTTTCAGCCTCTATTAAAATAAAAAGAAGAGCTGATTTTTTTCTTTTTTTGATGAATAAAAATAGTGGATTAAGCTTTTAGTTCATAGAGTTGCCAGTATCCTTGTGAATCCAAAACAGGCAATACCAACAGTCTGACCAACACCCCAGAAAAGGGCATACACTGGTGCCATAGGCAAACCTGAATTACAATACACAAAGGCTATTGCAGCACTGCTTACGGACCCTGATGTGATTGGTTCCAGGGCACCCATTAATAGAATGAAGATGGGGAAAAATCTGGAAAAAGATTTCCAATCCAAATACTTTCCTCCAAACTAAGGGTCAACAAATTCTTGAAAAGCACATCAACTTACTTTCCAAATCGATGTTTCCGAAGAGTTGCAAAAGCAATCGCTGCAGCTATTACATGGACAAATAAAGATGAAAATAACGCCCACAAAAATATATGATACCACATTTCTGTCAAGAGAATATAGGCATTACTAGGATGGTAACAAAATTGGTATGGAAACTTAACAACCTGCAGTGAACTGTAGCTTACCTCCAAATGATGATAGTGGTCTACTTGGCTTTAAGGAAAAGATATTGGCAATAGTATTCACTTTAGCAGTCTGATAATCATTGCTAGTATACTGCATGTTGGAATGATTTGCACCTTGTCAAACACAGTGAAGATTTTGCGCAGGAGTCATCCGTTTTCAACTGCTGTGCATAACTTAACATATCTGAGAAGCAGAATAAGAGTATTATTAAAATTGCCTTCAATAATGATAGTAAATGAAAAATCTTAAAGAAATCTTACTGGTTGTTAATAAGTTTTGCAAACATAAAATTCTGGAGGTACTTCTCCAAAATAAGACATAACCTAACCTGATTCCCTGTCTGAGGAGAAAGGTCAGAAGCAATGCGCGCGACCTGCTCTCCAGGCTGTTTTCTTACCTCAAAAATTTTCTCCTCATGTCTGTAGTACGAGTGAAAATCACGACCTTTTCCAGTTTTCCTCAAAGGGGACTGTCGTTGTCATAAACACGACAATTTAGAGTGGCTCAACTTAGCAAGGCACTTCAAAATAGTCCATGAGGAAACCCAGCCAACTGTGGCCATCGGCAGTTAAACAAAAAGCTGGATGAGAATCTTGAGGGTGCCGGTTGTATTTTTTCATGGAAACGTTCACAAATTCACATTAAATAAATTTAATTGAATATCACGACGAAATCTTACGACAGCACGGTAAGACGACTGCAAAAGCAGACGACACATGTCAAAGCGTTACTGTTAATGACAGAAAATTTTAATAAATCGATGATGACAAGGCCTACATTGAGTATTAAAGTATAGACTTGTTTCCAATGATCCTACTAACACCCAAGTATATTAAAATTTATTCCTTTATGAAGGCAAACCGAGATAAACAACAAACACGCAGGTGGCCAACATGCAGGGTGTGATCGAATTAGAACACGAAAGACTGAGCACTACGCAGTCCGCTTGAACAGGGAGGAGGCTTGAAGAGGCTCTAGGTTGTAATGTCGAGTGTACTTAGTATACTCGCTAGGAAAGAACCCGATTACTGTATTAATGTCTATGATTGATGGTTTGAGGTTAGAAGATCATAAGAGGTCTCGACTATTTTCAACGCCAATCTTAAATTGAAAGGTATTTTATTGTATTTTTTTAGTAATCTTTCATAATTTCTTATTAAGAATATATTTTCTCGAGTTCCTCAAATAGTAACAACAGCTTCTCGTACCAGAGGTGCTCTGTGCCATCGGCTGCATTTTTCCAAGCCTAAATAATGATTTAACGAATGAAGATTATGCGATTATTGACAGTATCACCCACCCAAATACTCTGACGCTTTTAATCGCACTGCATAATTTACGCATTTGTTTTTAATTAAATACCTTTCAAGGGAAATATTACAGACAATCGATGTCTCTCACGGAAGACAAGGCAGCCGGCGTTTAGTATTTTGTAATCTTCGTATTTTCCCCGTAAAGTAGTCTTTCGGGAATTTTATGTGTGACATGTCTAGATACGACCATGTCATTCTGTTCATATTGCTCAGGGATGACTTAATGACAGGCCAGTCTTTTTTTAAAATTTATTTATTTCATACTGTTTCTTGATATTTTTTTAAATTATTTTTTGTACAGGTTAATTACTGAAAAGATTAATCAGCAAACTTATTTTGGGATTAAGTCGCAAGATGGATAAACATGACTTGCCATCTGACAGCGATTCAAGTGATGAGGATTATGTGCCAAGAGGTATGTACTTGCGGTCCTTTCTAAAGACTACTCAGTTTTCTGGAATCTGAGAGATGCCTTTTTTTACAGGAGCAGACAGTGACGCCCTCTCAGAGGAGGAGTCAGGACCAGAGGACAGTGAATTACAGGATGATGCGGGCAGTGGAGATGAGAAAGTGAAAACTAAAGGAAAGAGGAAGAAATCCCTGGGTAAACGAGCTCGTTCAAGGAAAGCCCTCAAGACAGAGCCTGAGCCTAGCTGTGAAGAAGATACAAAAGGTGGACATGAAGAGTTAACAGAGGAGGAAGAGAAGAAAAAGGCTGATTCCCTTTGGGCAGGTGAGTACTTTTATTTACCTCCCTCATTATCATGTTGAGGTACTGGTATTAACATGTCAATTTCTCTGCAGATTTCATGAAAGATGTGGGAATGCCCCCAAAGAAGAAAATTGAATCTCCTAGCAGAACAGAATCACAATCAACCAAACCAGAAGCAAAGAAAGGAGTATCAGCAGTCACTGAAAAAGAGAACAAAGTGACCATCACCCAAATATTTGAATTTGCTGGTGAAGAAGTAAGGTATGTTTCGAGGCAGCACGCAGCGTTGGGGTCGGTCTTGAATCATATTCGATCCTATTTTTTTTTCCAGGAATAGGCTCCTGGAAAAAGATATCTCAATTACAAGAACATAGATAAAACCTAAATGCACCATCCAATTTTTGACTCATTGTTAATGGTGCTCCGATTCACAGCAAATCTGTAAGAGGAGATCCTTTTGAAATCAGCCTCTCGGTTTTATTTTGCAGAGTGAAGAAGGACGTTTCAGCGGATTCGGCGGAAGCGCGTCTGTGTGGCACAACTGAAGCGGCTGAGACGAAGAAAGCTGGTCCGGCCCGACCGTCGCCCACGCAGCCGCGGAGAAGAGGAGGACTGGGCGGGATATCAGCAGTCCTCAGTCAACTAGGCAAAAAGCCCAAAATCAGCACGTTGGAAAAGTCGAAATTGGACTGGGAGGGCTTCAAGAAAGAAGAGGGCATAGAGGACGAAATCCAGTCTCACAACAGAGGGAAAGACGGCTATTTAGAAAAGCAAGACTTTCTTCAGCGAGCCGATCTTCGCCAATTCGAGATTGAGAAGCAGCTGCGCGCAACTCGGCGTAGCACCCGATAAAGACGAACGCTCTTGGTATTTTAGGTCTCGTTCGAACTATGTGCGCTGCACGACTAGTCTGAACTTGAACTAAAGTCAACTCTTTACTTTACAGTATTCCGATTCCTTATTATTTTTACAATGTTTTCGACGATGAACTCTTCCATTTGTACCTAATTTAAGGACTGTGACCTTGCCTATTAAATCACTGATGTTCCCCAACGGTTCAGTTATTTAGTTTCAACCTGTTCACCCGGCAAAATACTTTTGTTTCTATTTTCAGCTACCTAGCGCAGTTTGGTTGTCCGAGACTAAACATTTTAAAGGGTTTACCTTCTACCACTTGTGTTTCTGGTTCAACCTTTTATTATATTATGAACATTTACAACGTACAACAGCGTAGGTTAACCTTGATTAAGTGGGAGACTTGTGCCTCAGTGTTGCTCCGCGTGGTGACGAGACGTGGGACATTTAAGGAGGAAAATGCTGCCTTCAAAATTAAAAGCGCAGCGAGAGGTTCTTTTTGATTCCTCATGTAGCTGCTTAGGAAGCATGATATTTGTATTAAATGCGTAGCTTGAAGTTCTTCATATCACTTTGATGTGCAGCGTTATTCACGGTAACCGCCGCCCTCTGTAATCCGATGTGTCTCAATCAGCCATTTTACACTAACTGGAAATGCTTACTCGTAAAGATCAACGAATTGTAGCGATCTAAGTGAAAACACATTAACTTGGTCTCATAAGATATCTGCTCATAATTACATTCTAAAAATTATCTTATTCTGCATAAAAACTTTCTAGCACGCCGCGCACAAACTGAACAAGCACGTCTCAAGTTTAAAATAAATGGTTCAAAACTTGATTTGAAAATCTTTCAACAGGTTTTGTGTTCACGAAACTAGAAAATTTTCAACTACCAACATTTCAGGAAATGTTACAAGCAGAAAAGCTGTAATTCGATCAGCAAATGACGTAAATCACCATGTGAAAATAAACAATGAGTTTTACTTCGTACATATTACAATTAACGCTATATACAAAATGGAAAAATACATTGCAGCTCACGAATAATTAATTACAAATGCACAACACGCAATGCACCAAGGAAAAATTGATCACAATATTAAAATAACTAGAAGGGAGACCTAAATCCTTGCTTCCGCATCCGCCTGGCGCGGTTTCCTCTCTGGAATCCCTGATTTTGCGTCATTCCACGGGTCATCGGATTGATACGGTGTAAGGTATCTAAGCCACTGCTACTGGTGCCGCCTCTGGATGGCATGGAGCTCGAGCCGGGCTGGTCCCAAACTATGGGCTGCTTGGGTCTGGAGGTGGCCCGGCCCCCGCGTCGAGCAAAGCCTCCTGTCCGGGCCGAACGACGCGCAGTTTGACCTCCGCGGACGACAAGGTCACTTCCGGCAAGCACCTCACTTCCGGCGAGCATTTCGCTGGCATGAGGGCTTCCTTGAGGACTGCTGGCGGCGGGTCTACTCGCCTCTGCCTCTCTCCCTTCCTCCGCCAGGAGGCGCAGAGGCTGGCCCAGTTCCTGTCCCTCAGAACTTACCCCTGGAACACGAACAGTCGTAATCAGACACGAACGTTTAGACGGACGGCATCTTATTTTCAAAGAAATCGATTCCCTCGCCAGGTTTCGTAGACTAAAGCAACATTTTTAGGTAATTTCGATACTTTGGAGGCGATTCGACCTGCCGAACCTGCAAGGTTTGATCGCGTGGCTGATTACTTTGTGTTCATTTTCATCATATTGTCCACGATTTTTTTTTAAAATTCTTTAAATAACTGGACTAGCTGAGCAACTACTTTTGACTTACACGAATTTTATTAACGTCTAAATCACAAAGATACAACCTCTGGCTGAAAATGGCACAAAAATACAAAAATATAAAAATAAATCACAGATGACTTAGAGCACCAAAGGCACTTTGGGAACAAAACCCCAAAAGCAAGAAAAAAAATTAAACAAATCTTAATCATCACATGACTAAAGGGTGCGCTCATTCCCAGCTAAACAAAAAGTAATGGGGCATCTGCCCTCGAGCAGCAAAACAAAGAAGTACGTCTTTCAACTAACCATCGCCGTTTTCATCTTCGACATCAATTAAAACTTCTGCCGGCTCTTCTACTCCCAACTCTCGCTGTTCTGCTTCCAGTTCCATCTCTGTCAAATCAAAATAACATTTACATCAATATCCAACAAAATTTTTCTACTCTCATGTGGACTCGACTGGTTGAGATCGCAAAAGTTTTCAACTTATGTGGGCTCGACTGGTTGAGAGCGCTCCAGAAAATATAGCAATTGCAAATATCATTAAATTCACCAGGAGAGCCCACCCCTTTCCCAGATTTAGACGCTCTGACTAGCAAGTCCCAAGTGCGGCTTATTCGTAGACCACTTCTACGGTAAACTTCTGAAGTGACACGATTACGTTGATTTAAGTTTAAAAAAATGAAATCCCAAAGTGTTTTTTATATTTTCAGATTTTATCAACGGAAAAAAGGGGGGGGGGGGGGTGGGGTTGGAGGGGGTTTGTGTGAAAGAATAAAAAAAAATAAGCAGCAGGCTCAACAACAATATTAAA
>Ga0058701_10001655_pt1 | contig 16108 bp, 12 predicted proteins | sample AgamicOrMae_FD_97039 | JGI IMG/M metagenome (GOLD analysis project Ga0058701, IMG submission 97039) | Agave microbial communities from Guanajuato, Mexico - Or.Ma.e | ecosystem: Host-associated > Plants > Phyllosphere > Phylloplane/Leaf | place: Guanajuato, Mexico | collected 2012-06-04
AAATTACAGAAAGTTGCAATGGGGTGCATGAAATAACGCATAAAACATTACAGTGACCAAAACGGTGTTGTACAAAACTTGCAATGCAGACAAAAAGATAAAAATGAAAATAAACATTTTTAAACAAGGGCTTTTCATACTGTCGGTATTTAAGAGGGGTAAAGCTCTAGCAAGAGCTCAGGAGATGAAACCTAACCTCAAATGTTGACACCAAACTGGAAACGCTTCGTTAAAACGCTGTCAACAAATGGACAAAGTTCAACAAGACACGTTGCCATAATATTCTTGTAATTTAAATTCAATCTAAACAGCTCAGTGGACCTTGGGTAGACAAAACGCAAATTAACAAATAATGATATCCCACAAACGGAACAAAGCTTCGCTACTATAACCTCAAAATCCACCTTAATTAGAACTTAGCGGGTACAGAAAACTGCCTATATTCCAAATATATTCAGTTTAAGCCATCTCATTTTCATGTACTGAACAAATAGAGAAGGAAGAGTTAGGAAATGAATGAGCGAAATTGTAAAACATACCTGTCCACTAAAATGTTCTCCAGAGCCTCTTTCCTAATTCACTGAAAGATTTAGCTCACGCACAAAAGAAAATTTGAACACCCGACAATCGTAATCGACCCACGACGGCAAATTTGCAGAAATTTAGCAACGCGAATTACTCGAAAGTACCGATTTTCAATGAAACGACCCGAGCAGCTGCAGTTGCAGTGTTGCCGTTGCCCCAGACTCCCCTGATCACTGATTGTTTCTGCTAGAGGAGAAACACTCGTTGCCGAAGAACCAGAAAAACGAGCCTTTATAACCCGATAGTAGCCAACAGTATGTTTTAATTACCTGAACGCGTCTAAAAATAGCTTATGCTTTGGTTTGGAACGTGATTAACTACGAAAGAACCACAGTTCAGAAACTCACTTTGCACATTCCACTCTACTAAGGAAAACCATCCAGGCAGAAAAATAGGCGCCATTTTTAAATAACTATTTCAGTAGGCTACAGATTGAGTGAATTAGAGGAGGGGTGCGTTATATTTTAACATTAAATGAGATGTAGACGCAATATGCACCAAAGTTTTCAAGAAGAAAAAAATCACGAGTTTTATGACCATTCGTATTCAAAAGCCTCGCTCGCAAGGACAGAATCCAGTCCAACTATAGTCCTGTTTTATTCAAGTCCAACATCCGCTCCTTCATGATCAAGGTGCTCCTTTGGAGCGTCAGGTTGTTAGATATTAAAATCCAACAAGATAGTCCAAAACGCAATTTGAAGGTCGTTTCCTTAGGCCAAGACGCAGGTAAAAAGCCGCGACACAAAACATATAAAATGAAAAGACGATGATGCGGCTGGTAAAAATAACTGTACTAACTGCAGGTGATGGTCAGTTGTTTAGAATGAAATTCTTAAAGAGATATTAAAATGGTTTGGAAAAATGAAACTTGAGTGGACTTTCTCACAACCACGGAGGGATCCTCCATGTCACAACGCTCCTATCTGATTGGTACATTTCACCATATATAATCTCTGCATTTCACAAAATGCCTCTTAAAAAAAATGATTTTGTTTTCAACTTTTGGTTGTAAGAGGAAAATTTGAACTCTACACCAAGCGGTAGATCCACAATGATACACGATAGAAAAGAATGTATCGTTACTGTATCCCATACACCTGGTATAGACAGCCTATAATAGCTTTTGATGTAAGAAGAAAAAAAGACGAAGAAAAAAAAACAAGATTAAAATCATACTGAAAGTATAAACGAATAATCGTAAGGGATATTGTGCAGTCTACGTTCTTTTACGGCGAATATGACTTGTATAAAGGGTGTCCTATTACATGCATCTATTAATTTTCTCCTAAAGAGAATAAATTCCCAATAAAAGATTTAACAAACAAACAAATAGTATAAGAGGAGAAAATAAAAAGTAAAAGCATGCAATAGTACAAAGGTCTTTTATTTTCATGGAAATCCATGACCTCTTTACCCCATTTAATGTCCTTCAAAGTTACATGAATCAACCTAATAATCACTTTTACAAATAAAACGGCTGTTGAAACCTTCAGGAAGACTGGTCATAGTCTAACCAACCGATCACAGCCAAAAACGATACGATGTATCACATTCAAACAGCGTTCTATAAACCAGGCACATTTATCGATCTGGGTTTAAAAGTGATTTCTAAGATTACATTCAAACAGTAAAGTAGTTACATTTCTTACTAAATTTGGTGTTTGACTCGAAAAATAACAATCAGAAAAAAAGACCCATTAATTGGTCATATGTGAGGTTTAGAGGGGATGGCGAATTAATTTAATCATGCTCTTTCCTCTTGCGCCTGAACGAACTGCTGGATCATGCTGTTGTGAATGGGTATCGTGAGCAACTCGTTGGCACCGCGTTTCAACCTGACCATGTCATGGTCCTCGAATTCCCGGAGGATTTGCCTGAGAATGGATAGGTTGCTGACCATGTAAGCTTCGCGTGTCCTCTCGTACAAGGCTTGGAGAGGTAAGCCTGCAAAATAACAACGATGTTTACAAGAGCAATGTAAATTTCAGAGGTGGCATCATCTACCTTTGTGTGCCACCTTTCGTCGTCCAGCCCAGCGACTGCGGAGCGAGGCTTAAGGCATGTAACACAACCTAAACATCGCCAAGACTGGTGACGCTTACTTCTTGGCAACAGCTGTCAACAGCCGAGAAGTGCGCGCCGCGTCATTCGGGTTGGCGACAACCAGTGTTGCCAAAATTCGCGACTCCGTCAAATTTAAACAAGGCTCACTTTTTAACCAGCAGAGGTAGTCTTGAGATCAGCCCCACTATTAGAATGCCCAGTTCGAGAGCATTCCGAAATATACTAAACATGCTGGGATACCCTAAATGGTTCTCGAGTTAAGCAAGGTTAACATTTGAGAAGATCGCAAAATCTGGCAACACTGGCGACAACCGAGAGGAGCGATAGCAAAGCCGGATGCATCAGACCTAACCATTCGATCCTGATATCAAGTCCCATGAAAGTATGGCGATACATAACTCTAGGTTAAATTAACCTAAACCTAACCTACACAGTGCAAGTCGTTAATGCTCATAACGCAGTTTGAACTCGAAGGAAATACACGAGGTAAAAAATGCCACCTTTAAAACAAAAAAGAAACCTAATGCGATTTTCGGCGGAGCAGCACTCCCTCGCCAGTGTTGCCAGATTTCGCAACTGTCGGATTTTAACGCGGCTTAATATTTTTACCAGGGAACATAACTTAGTGATCGACCCAATTTTTGGATTCCTTAGCTCGAGAGCAATTCAAAACATACCCAATATGCTGGGTTATCTCTAATCGTTCTCGAGATAATTGAAGATTACCTTAAAAAATCGCGAAATTCGGCAAGACTGTCGCTAGCTAACTTACCATTGTACGAACCGTCGCTCGCATTTTCTAGCTGATGTTTGGCAATCATCAGGTATATTTTCTTGGAATTGGCATTGAGTGACTTGAAAACGTTGTGCAGCGCAGACAACTGAAGGGCTCCCGTTCGCTGGACGAGAAGGGATGTCTCGAAAGATGTCTCCACGGAGTACGGCGTGAACGTGGTAACATCCCACCAGGAGAACTTGTAGCGACAAAGTTTTGTCTGGTCCCACACTGCGACCAAGCCAATAAAAACAATCAGATTTAAGACTGGTTGGAGACGTTGTCAACGCCTCCTAATTTGAGTCTTGATCTGTGCTCGATTTAGGAACATGTTTTTCTTGTTCCTCAGGTTAAAAAAACTCCAGAGATGCCCAAAATAACCAATTCACAGAGGCTTTTTGGCTCAAACAAATTTCGAATCGACTACATCGAGAGTCTTTGGAGTTTTCGTGATCTGAGGAGAGAGAGAAAAAAATAAGCTTAAGTCGAATTTTTGGTGATATTCCAATAATTATATTCGTTCTACGAACATGGATGTAAAACGGGTCCCATACGAAGGACAGATTTTGCCCTAAAATTTGTTACAGTGTATTCCCCCTAAGTCAAGATAAAAGGAGGAAAAAAATAAAAAGAAAAGAAACCTATCGATTCCTTTAACCCAAAACCATGTTCCGATTAGTCGGAAGAAATAACTATTATGACATTGTGGCATTTATTTTTAAATATTGAGCTATTTTTTTTCTTAGGCTTTACAATTTTTTAATGAGACAAAATTTTGAAGGAGATTTTTGGGTTATAAACATACTTTTGGCGATATCAGTTCGAGTCCAAAACGGTCTTTGAGGCGGCCAAATATCGGAATCTTATAGGTTGTCTGAAAATCTTGGACTTCCCTCAAACAGCTACTTTTTCTCCGATTTCGATGATAATAATAATTTACGATCAAAAAACAGTCGGTTGGAAAGCGAACAAACCCGCTTACTTTGGAATTTCGACATAATCAAAATGTGTATTCATTAATGGACCACTTGAAAACTAGAAATATGACCCCGTCGTAGAAGCCCCGTCAGCATGATCCCGTTTGAGTATCCGGCTGATTAATTTCACCCATAATACGAAGTTGCGAAGCAACGCTGTAATTTCAACTGCGTTAATTTAAGTAAGAAAAGCCGGGTTCTCTACAGGTGATAGAAATAATTCTATGATATCTGAGCGTAAGACGCGCCCCAATTCAAAAGGCTAAAAAAAAACGTATTTCATTTGAACTGATACGTTTGGACTTACTCAGAGCAGCGTTGATATGATCTACTGACGCAATCAGTCGAATTTTCGGAACTCTTGCTAATGCAGACAGAACAGTTTGCGCTTTGTTGTTTTTTAAGGAGGGCCCATCTAAATTGTGGATCAAAAGATACAGCGTATCTGCATCTGGACTAGACTGAATTTCCGTGATAGCATCAACTGCCTCCATAGGATTAGCGGGGGCGTCGTTGTCCTCTACCCCCAGCAGATCGGTTAAAATGGTGTCGAGAATCTGTAAAACAAAGAATGAACGAAAGGTGAAACACATGAAGAAGATGCACTGATGCATCCTGAAAAATTGACAGGGCAAAACAAAAAAGAGCAATCAAAGCCTTGGCAAAAATTAACAGCACAGGGCTATAACGATAGAATAAAAACTTAGCATGATATCAAAATTACCTCTTTAATTGTTAGACCAGGAAAAAAGCCGTTCACTACCAGGACTGGACTATCGCCGAGCATCTCATCCTGCAAGGCTTCCAGGAGATACCTTTTGGAACCTAGACCGTACAAAAGGATGTTGAACCCTTCCCTGAAAGACAGACAAAATTGCAGACGGCAACTCGTTTTTCTCATCAACTCGTGTCATTTCCTTAGAAAGGAAGGTACCTAAGCAGGAAGAGCCAACGGGTAAATAGAGTGCGATATTCTTGGGACAGCTTCTGGAGTGGTTCCTTATGATCGACTTCCGCTTCCTGCAAAAGATCCCGCAAAGTATCTTCTCGAAGACGCGGGTTCCTCAAACGACTCAACGTATTGCTCGAAGTAATACCTTTTGATGCCATTGTTTCGAAGTAAGTATCTGTAGCGAATTCCTAAAACCGAAAAAAATAGATAAAAAAATAAAGTAAAATAAAAATTAAAAAAAAAAACACCAAAATGAGAACTTAATATGGACAAATTTAAATCAAATGCCTTCAATTTATAAGGATTTTACCATTTTCTTTAAAAGTCGATGAACTTTTTTTTTAGACAGGCGTTATATCCACGTAACGTGCGCTATATGATGAAAAAATTATATCCACGTACATGCATTCCATATGGGACTAGAACGCATTTTCGGATACTTCGGCGCACGGCCACCAGCCTATTAACCTACCTAATACATTTTGAATGGACGTTTTACGTGGATATAAGTGCTCCGTTTTTTTTTCTATTTAAGAAAAAAATATAAAGCGTCTTGAGAACTGCTTCTCAAAAACAATTTCAAATCCAACAACAAAAACCCAAGCTGAACTTTATTGCACGGTGATAAATTATGCCTGTACTCGAAATAAAGCCGTGGAGAGCCTTTTTCAATCTTCTACCAACTTTTTTTTTCCCCCTTGGCCCTTGCCAATGTCGGAGAGCTCGAAAATCTACGACGTCTTTTGTCAATAAAAAAGCACACAGCACCGAAATATTTCTTCATAACTTCACTTCCTTCAAAGGAACCAAAGACTTAAAAATTAAGGGTTTTCCTAAAAATTCGAACAAGTAAAAAAGGCCATAACTAGCCTGGCCCATCCATCCAACTTACGTAATTAACATCTCCGCGCCTTGGCCGAGATGGAGTGATGGCTATGTGATCTTTTTTAGCAACCGAAGCAGAACCGCGTTTCCTCAGAGGAGATGTCTTCTCGTAGTCCGAGTCACTATTACCCTTGTCATCGCTTTCCGACTCCTGCAACGTTTCTAAGAAATATTAATCATGGTCGTACAAAATAAAGTGAATTTAATAATTCTCAAACAGAATGCCTACCTCTGAACTTTCCATGCCCTCAGGTTTGAAGTCATCTTCACTATCTGAGGAACAATCTATAGAGCTATCCTCACTTTCGGAATCATCGGCCAAAGCCCTTTTCGTTGCAATAGTAATGACTGAAAAAAAAGAAATGGTTTAAAATCTTGCCTAAATTTGAACAATTTTGAGCTGTGAAAAATATGTAAAGGCAACAAAATTTTCAAACAGGCATTGAAGGGACTGAAAACAAATCAGACTGATCAGTCTGAGATAAGAGCTGTTTAAATGATTTAACTAGGAGCAGAATCCAGCCAGAACTGTAGCGCCAGACAGGCTCAAAAGTCTCCATCAGTTCAGATCTGTCCCTGATAAATTTGTTTAAAGTCCCGATTGTTATTTAATCAGACTCTGATCAAATCTCATTTGCAATGTCAAGCATGAGCTAAAAAGGAGCCTTGGCATAAAGTGAAAAACATGAATTGGTTTGAGGTCTGTTTGTAGTTTTTGTAGCAGTTTATTTCCCGCTCAATTTAGGTTCAGCTCACCAACTCATTGCTAAGCATTATGATTGAGATGTCAAACATGAGTTCAACTTTTGGGTAGGAATTGTGATAATCCCCACCCTCTTTGATAAGAAATATTATTACCAACTTCAGACTAACAATCAGCCCAGTCAAAAATAAGGTGATGGAAAACAACAGCAGAATGTTCCAAATCATTTTGCTTCAGAAAATAACACAAAAATGAACTTTAATAGCAGACTGAAACTAGACAAAAAAGCTATTGAGCAGGTTTCTTTTCCCAATCTTTCTCTGTTTGTCACATTATTATCCCAAATGTACCATCAGTGCAACAACACATACAGAGGGACTTGCATAAAACTATAAAACCCTTCTCCAAAAGAAGGTGGTCTTAATGAGTAAAGAAATTATTCATATTGAAAAGTCAATAAAAGACTTACGAGCTTTGTTTCGGAGCCGATCTCTGTGTGGGGTTTTAGGAAGTGATGCAGTACTCTCCTCAATTGGAGCCATTGAAAGTCTCCTTATAGAAGAGCGTGGTCTCAGTCTCTCACTAGATGTGATCCGCCTCAATGATCTTGTTGGAGTATTCTCATTTACTTTACTGTCTTTGCTTGTTGGTGTTCTGGGCTCGTCCAATATAGACCTCCTAGTTTTCAGAGCAGTCTTTAAAGGTGAGGATACTCCCATGGTAGGGCTGCGCCCTATTTCTCCACCAAATGAAATGCGACTCTTTCTAGTTGTTGACAAGGCCAACAACTTATTCCTTGGAGATTTGGTTGGAGTTAACGGATCATCTGTGTTGATAGATCTTGACTTGGAAGGTGTTTCACTTCTGTTTGGGGTACCGTAATACTTATTTGCTGATTGCTGAGCTTTTAATGTCATGCTTTGTCTCCTCTTGGATATATGGAAGCCAAAATGGTTTTCTTCATTGCCATTCAATAAGTCCTCTGTCAACAAAACAAAATGTGATCACGACAGCTGATAACTTTACTGTAAATAATGATTGCTTGACTGATTTCATTGAATATGGAGGCAGATCAATATTTCTCACCACATAACTTATTAGTAGTGGGTTCCATGCATTCCTCTGGAAGCTGCACTTTCATAAGGCTGAGCACTTCCTCATGTCCATCTGGAGCTTCTTCATTTTTCAGCAAAGCCCTCTGTCTTAAGTTCCTATTTCTAGACTCACCTGTAAACAGTACATATCAACACCATTGGCACAAGACACTATTACTTGTTGCTGTTAAACAGAACCTTAGAAGGACTTCAACAGGGAGTATTTGTGGAATGTGTGATGGATGAAATGTTGATCTACAGACAGTAAAAGATAAACTGCTTTCCTAGAATGATTCTTACCATGGCCGAAGTCTTTTTTCGCTTTTGATAATTTTGACAGGCATACGGTCATCTCTTCAACATCTTTGTCGTCGATGAATTTGAGCGGCACTTCTTTCTTTAACTTAGGATCCATGGTGTACTAATAGGAAGCTAATACATGAAATACCGGCGAACTAAATTAATTTAAGTCAAAGAAGTATTATTAGTTAAAGTATTGAGAGGGGAAAAAACACAAAAACACATTTGTTTGTTTGGTTATGTCACTTCTCGGTCTCGGATGGAATGGTTTCTTTCCCGCGTCCATAGAGAAAGTCGAACTTTTGTGTTTCTCAGCTCCTCTTCGATGCAAGGTGACTGTGTGTAGGGAGCCTTCACACCAGAGAGTCGAAAAGTGGCCGCCATGGTTGCGTTTCTCTAACTATTAAGGGCTCTAGATCGAACATATGACTGACAAGTCGTCTGCTGCTTGTTGTTCATTTCTTGAAAGTTGTTTTGTTTAGAGTTCAAAATCAGATGTTACATCTCTGTCAGAAGAAGAGTCGAAAATAATGTTCGTTTCTGAAACAAGTTTGTTCAGCGCCGACACAATAAGATTGCGAATATTAAGTGTCGAGGGAGCATTGTGGTACACTGATATTTCTCCAACAATTAGTATTGAAGAATTAACAACCCTTGCCGTTGGTCATTTCTATGACCAAACAGACAAAACGAAGTTTCCAGCTAAATATCGTCTCATTCACGTTCCTTCCAAGCGGTGCTTAGAGGACGAGAAAACCGTCACTGACGAGGAACTGCGAACCAATGGTGAATAAGTATTTACTTCAGTGACTCGGGGACTTTAAAATGCACTAAAATTTATAATAATGTAATGAAAAAAATATGATTTTGGCTTTGTCAAGCTCTTCTCAGAGCAAGTGTAATATCAAATCATTGAAAAATCTTCACTTGAGTGGATGGTTTTAGTGGTTGATTCAAGTCTCAAATAATTTTAATTTCAGATGAAATCCTGATGGTGGAGAGGCGAGCCCAGCCACCTCAGGAATTGTACTCTGACGCACAAAATCTGAAAGGGCCCACAGAACAAGAAGTCAATGAAAAAACTCGAGATGTACCTCCAAAGAACACTCCAACTGTGCCTGCAGTTTTAGACACATCCCTTGATGTATGTTGTCCTCAAGCAATGCAGTTTGACAGTGAAGTGTAAAGTTTCTGTCAAGGCCCCAATACTTAATCCAAAATTTTGTTTCAGACTGATATGCGGAAAATCCTCTTCTCCTTGGTAGAAGCAGCTGCCAGATTGCTTGCTCCAAGTCCCAATGGAATGGAAATATTTAATACTGTTAGAAACCACTTGAAAAACAAAAGTCAACCCACTCCTGACTCTAGATCTGTACGCCAGCTAGTCGATATGGGCTTTCCTCAGCAGAAAGTTATCAAAGCTCTGACTCTGAAAAGGTACTCTCATCAAAAATCAACATTTAACCAGTGTTTGATTATCAAACCCTTTATAATTGAATATTTTGATGCTAGGTTGAACACTGCAGAAGCACTAGAATGGCTTTTGCAACATCAAGATGAAACAGAAGAGGCTGATGCCCACAGACAGGCAGAAGGTGTGTTTATAAGATAGAGCAATATGAATTGGTATTCAAATTCCATGAGGCCCCCTTATCATTTTCAAATTTTCATTTCCCTTTCAGAGCTAGACAACCTTAGCAAAATGAGCACTTCAGAAGATAAAATCGATTCAGTCATAGAAGCCTTTGCTGCATTGCTGGAGACTTTCCGAGAGGCGCGTCGCCGAGAGTTCAAAGCAAACTTCAAGGCTGTAGATAGCTTAAAAGAGATGGGTTTTGATGAAGAGCAAGCAAAAGAAGCTCTACGCATAACCGGAAATAATCAGGCATCAGCGGTAAGTTTGAGGGACTGGGCACTCCGGAACTTGAAAAACTGCTTGCTCATCGCCGTTTCGTCCGTGTGCTAAAAAAATTAAATGGACTTGATAAGCTTTTCCTTATCCTTTTGTGCCCAAAGCTTTTTGAATACTTTTTCCATTTCTTTAATCATTTTTATTACTTAAAAGGATTTTATGCCACAGAAAGTGCAAACACAACCTTTCTCGAATATGCCAAAAAACTGAATTTCTTGGCTCCGAGATAATTTATTTCATAATCATTACGATACCGCGTAATGAATCCTCTTGCGTAAATTCAGCTACGGTATTTCCTATTAGCATCACTGAGCGGTTACAGTAACACCATGATACGCAATGGTAAGTCGTTTGTAGTCATATCGACAAATGGATTTTTTTTTGCAGTGTGCCTGGCTTCTTGGAGAGAGGAGATCGAGTCTGCAAGATCTGGACCAAGGATTAGACGTTGAGGGACCGGTGTACAAGGCGATTATGGCTAATCCAACGATCCAGCTCAGCCTCACAAAACCGAAAGTTTTGCTAGGTACGTTCCTTTCCGAGAAGTTAGTCACCAATCGCAAAATTGATCCGCTCACGTTCTCCTTTCCGTCTGCAGCGTTTCTGTCAATGTTGGAAAACCCATCAACGGCAAAGGTTTGGTTTAATGATCGCGATACGTCACCGATTTTGAACCAAATCTTCAAAATTTATCACACTGAAAAACAAGCCGTGCGAGCTCTGCCTGTTGAACCCGTTTCCCTAAATTCCGGGCCGGTTGATCTGCCGATGGACAACTCCAGCAGCAGCAGTGGAACTGCTCTATGACGCATGCCTCGGACTACCCCTCCAGGTATTTACATACTCAGAGGAGGTAACTCGGGCAGTTACTCTATTGCTCATTGATTTTTTCCGCAAAATTAAAGCGAGGTGTTGTCTTCCAGGTCTGCCCAAAATCACAGCTATGACTAATTGCTTTTTTTAAAACCTAGAAAAAGCAAAACTTTGTGTGCACCAACTAAAAAGACTGTTTTTTTTAACGACGTGGCCACGATCGACAACATGTCGTCAGTGAAGGTTGCTTATGCTGTAACAACCAAAGTTATGTTCGTTTTTTTTTTTGTTTTTTTAAATTTGTTATTATATTTGGAATAAAGTTTATTTAAAATGACACGTTTTGCTGCTGTACTTGGTATACCCAAAGAGGGGCCGTTGGAGAATTATATTGCGCTGATTTTGCTCATTTTGACAACCTTCTCCCGTTAAGCGTTCGCCTCTAATTTGCGCCGGAAATTCGCAACTTTCTTTCGACTTTAACGTTAAAAATGAAAGATTTCATTTTATGGCTTGCCTAACGTCATTTCTTCAATCAGGGTCACACATTTCCGTTACCATAGCAGAGCGTCAAAATCAGGCATTTGATAATGGGCTCACTGAAAAAAATTACCTCAGTGGTTATGCTTAATAAGGCATAAGTAGAGAGCCTCACAGGGAGATAGGCGACAACTGATTCCCGCGTTGTGCGCCGATTCGTGGGATACATAACAGCAACGCTGATTGATGGGATGCAAGGCTCACGTAGCAGTTGACGCCTCTCTCCCTTAAGGCTCTCGGCGCATAAATAATGAATGACCGACTAACGTGGTAAAGGAAACAATAGTATTTTTGAAAATTTGTATATTACGTAGCGAATAGAATATGCGGAGCCATACATCACAAACAGAGGACTGTCGTGAGGAGGCATTGTTCAGTTTGTGAGAATTTACTTCTTGACACTGTCCTTAGCAGCTTGGAGACTTTGGGTGATATACAATTTGGCAAGGGACTGCGAACAGAATTGCGAAATATGCTGGCTGTAAGTGGCGACCTGACCGCCCAAAATCATTGGCGTCATCCTGGACGGCACAACGACGGGTCTGTACAGTTTGGACAAGTCCTCTTCTGGCAGCGGTGGTTCGCCCTTTGCTGCCCGCGCTGCGTTTTCTTGTTGCTGAGAGCAGAGAGAATCGATCACGTTAAATACTTTCCACTTTTAAAAAGCGACATTTTGCCCAAACAATTTGAAAGATGGCGTTTCCTACTTCTTGTGTTCCAAATTTCGTCGCCAAGCCGACCAGAGTAAGGCCCAAAGTACCTAACAGTTGCAGAGCGATAGCGAAGCACAAGGAACAAAAGTAACGTTTTAAAATTCCCAGAAATCAATGAATTAAGTCCTCCCACAGAGAATTTTTGGAATGCTCCAGGAATTAATTTTTTTTGTTTTGGAAAAATAGCTCATTTTGGCTGAATATTTAGTTTTTACATCTTCGCAATACGTCAGAAAAGCTTTCCCCGTAGAACATTGCTTATTGATTGCAGGCAAAAAGACCGAATAAAGAGGTTGTTTCTACACTCATTATTCCTCGTCAAAGACCAAATTGAAATTTCATAAGTGCGTTTTGAATTTTGACTTAAAAATAAGTGACAAGATTAGTTGATTTTGTTCCCATCATTACATTTAAACTTTAGGTAGTCAACAGGTTGGCAAATTTCATTCCTGAATGCCTAGTTCCCCCACTTAAGGATTTTGATACATGTTTTCCTTCAAATTTATCTGGGTTGAAAAGATAATCAATCAACATTTATAATAAAAAGAGTTAAATTGATACTCAGATGTTAGTTCCAATACTATACTATGTGAGTCGTTAATCCTTAAAATAAAAGGTTGAACCAGGGTGGAACACAGTAGAAAATGTACCCTTCCAGATTCACTGGGCAGGACTGGATGGAAGCAAAACTTACTCTCTTGATCAAGGCCCTCTGCTTGTCTTGTTGTAAACGAACAACCATTTGCTGGTAGCGGTTGAATGTTGCAGCTTCCTGGTTCAGCTTGTCCATTCGGTCCATCATTGAACGGAGGTGGTTTTCAAGTACGGACCTGGAAAATTGAGTTACTTTCAAATTAATCGCGAAAATGCTAGTGGCATTGTGATTAATTGCCTCTTACGCGAAAAAATTAGGGAGCAGCCCGGCTTTAATCCGCTTCTAAATACATGAACGTTGCCATTTTATTTATTATTTTTTTTAAGGTACAACTGATCATCGCCAGAAGCATGATACGGAAATTTTCGAGATTGGCAACGAAGAGGCCTCTCATCAGACCCAAGACTAATCAATGTTTTTCTTTGTCCATGAATTGTTAATGGAGACCAAACTTTTCAAAAACTGAATGCATACTGAGAAATACAATACAGATGAGAACCAAATACATAAATACTCACGCAGTTCCAAGGTCCAAATACTTGGTGCCTTCATCTTCTGGAATCATCTCATCTAGCTCAGTCAGCAATATATTGGTTAAGAGAGAATTTTTTATTACGATGGGAACCTCTACAAACAGGTTCTCAAATCCAACTTTGAGATTTCTGACTGCTTCTGGGGTGAACTCGCTCTCAATGTACAGCTTAAGAGCTTGAGGTGTGAGACGGTAAGCTTTAATTGAAAGGAACCCTCGGGAGGTTTTTGCACTGTCTGTAGAACAAGAAAAATTATTTAAAGCGTTTTAAGAGGAATACATATCAATTCTTGGCCTTCATAGAATATAACTCACCATAAATAACTACAACAGCCTCTTCAATGGAGGTTTGGTAATGAACTTGAGACTCCAAGAGAGATAAGCTAATGAAGTTGCCAACATCAGCGCACTGGTACCATCCCACATGGAAATGGTCAACATTGACACGTCTTAAACGGCGCATGTACGTCAGCTGGTATTCCTCTGTCAAATAAATTTACCATAATGCAACAATTTCAATAAAACTACTTTTTATCACAGAGAAGAAAGTGGTGTAAAATAGCTTACCTTCATTGACACTTTCATCACAGTTTTTGGGAAAACCAAAACAATTTGTGATTTCCAGTCGATTATCAACAACCAATCCCAGAAGAGCTCCTTGAGCTAATTTGTAAGTACCAGCACTCTCTTCATGGCAATGTTTAACCATTTTCATTACAACCTGGTTTGCACAACAAATGTATAAATACTAACAAGCAGATGAATTGGTTATAATTTAAACAGCTTCATGTAAACCAAACTAAGGCCTCTTATAAGTTAGCATATGACCCCTTACAAATTAGAGCACAACATGAAGCACCATACTAGGGCATAAATATGTATCATAAACTGGAGAAGCTGAAAAAGTTGTTCCAATGTAATGTAACGTTTGTAACTATAATTCAAAAACTCGGCTCAAGAATAAGTTTGCAGATTACCTGCTCATGTTGACTATGCTTAAATGCCTATTTCAAACGTTTTACAATAGATTACCATGTTTACTGATCCCGACTTGGGGCCGGGTGATCAATATGGAACATTCGGAGACATCTTTCGGAGGGACAGACACATATATACAATAATGGAATTAATAATAGCATTCTCGTAAAAATATACGGTAAAAATCGACTGATAAAATAACTATAAGAGAAGAATCACAGTATTTCTAACCTTAGCCGTCTTGGCTAGACAACATGCAAAGTTTGACAATACGACGTCGGTGGGGAAAAAAGATATACTCACCAACCCGTCCATTTGAACATAAGAAATGGGGCTCCCATTTTCCGCCGGTCGTCTTCCTGTTCTACTCGTAGCCATTTCAATAATATTGATTAGAAAACGAAAAACGGGTATTCAACACACTACCAAAATAGTGAGGTTAGAAAAGACAGTAATGTGTCACGCCTTCTACAATATGAGATTTCTGCATGTGCGGCAGGTGGAAAATTATTTGTATTCTTCTTCTGCCCGCGATCCCGGTTCACGCGCGAATTTTTAAAATTTGCGCAGATAGAGCGGTTACGGCATTTCTGAGGTAAAGTGCACTTAGTTAACGAGAATGTATCGATACAGATTCCAGAGGTGTTCTTCTTTACATCATCGTACGACCTAACGCCGTCTATCTCAAATTGACGATAAAGTAATCATTTGAACCTTACCGCAGAGTACCGGTAAAGATATAATTTTTTGAAAAAGATCACAGCAAGAAGCTATATCTATAAGCTATATATATGAAGCAAGACTATATCTTTTAGTGAAACATCTCTAAATCATGATTTGCACTTTCCAAAAGACTGGCAAGCAGCACCTAAGATAATCTTGACGGTAGATCCGTAACTAAAGAGTAATACTATAAGGGGTTTTTATAGTACCGGTATCAATGACCATTTTGTGGAGAAATTTGCGGAGACTTTCGAATCCCCATTAAAGTTACCGGTAATCAACGCATCCATTCTACGTATGTACTGCAGTGTACATGTTACGGTATCTACCTGGGGGTCTTGTTTACAAAGTTTCCTGCGGAAATTGATAGGTTGCACTGGCATGGCGGGCGCTTAGCGAGGCTGAGATGTTAGGAGCTGCGGGGTAAGGTGGTTTGTCTACTCAGTCCATCCGCTCGCTGGCATAAAGTCGGTTTCCCTTCCCCCCCCCCAAAAAAGGAGGGGGGTGTTAAATTCATCTCACTGAAACCTGCTCTAGCTGAGGCAAACTCTCTTCCAAATAAAAAATGAAAATAGAAATGACTTTTGACTTGGTGTATTACTTGCTTCGTATAAGCCTATGAGGGTCTGCATCATCTTTGTGCACTTATTTATATTCCTTCCCAAAGGAATGACTCTTCTACTGTTCGTGTCTCCGAGCGTTTGTTGTCTCAAATTTTGTGTACAGTTGGTTCATTTCATTTTACATATTTGACTTTTGTAACGCGATGCCTTACTCATACTTCTGTCCAGGTGCCAAAGTTAGACAATAATAAACGCTATTTATAGTCACATATTATCATCATTATTTTTATATATTACTAAACTTTACAGTTCCTTTTCAAATTTGGCGATTAGCTCTTGCAATT
>Ga0058701_10001656_pt1 | contig 16099 bp, 6 predicted proteins | sample AgamicOrMae_FD_97039 | JGI IMG/M metagenome (GOLD analysis project Ga0058701, IMG submission 97039) | Agave microbial communities from Guanajuato, Mexico - Or.Ma.e | ecosystem: Host-associated > Plants > Phyllosphere > Phylloplane/Leaf | place: Guanajuato, Mexico | collected 2012-06-04
AAAAACCTAGGGGGTACCCCTTTCTTGTTTTCAAATTTTGAGCCATTTTTTTTTTTTAGATTTTTTTTTTATTTTGATTGTTGGAATTGTTTAGGGATAACCAAAAATTATGTTTAACGTCATCGGTTTCTGATTTCGTTGATTTATTACGTCATAAATTGTATTATAAAATGTACGCTTTTTCCTCCAACCTCCCGGCCGCGAACTGCCGCCTCTCCCGGTCCGTGTAAAATCGACAAACTGAGAAATTGACTCGGTTCGAACCATTTTTAGTTTCCCTTAATCAATTCCAATCGTCAAAACTAATATCCTTTGAAAAAAAAATCGGGCCAAAAATTAAAAAAAGCTAGGGGTACCCTTGCTTTTTTTTCGAAATTTTAGTCAAGAACGTTTTGTTAAGTTTTTAACGTTTGATAGTCGGAATTATTTAGGGGGAACTAAAAATGATGTTTACCGTCGTCGGTTGCTCATTTCGTCGATTTATCGCGTCAAAATGTGGAAATATAAAATTTACACCTTTCCCTCCAACCGCCAACTGCCCCCTCCCCTCGTCCTGTCCGTTTGAAATCGACAGATAATTTTTTGTTCCTTATATTATGATTCTTTGACGTCACCTTCCTTAAACTAACCTTCCATATGCCAAGCTTTCTTAAGATAACCTTCCTTAACCTATCATAAGCTAAGCTTCCTCTCTTAAACTTATCCAACGAAATTTTGCCTCACCTGGCATTTTTAAGCCAAACTTGTCGCAATATAAATTTATTTATCAAACTTTTCGCCAACTTAACTTTTCTTAACCGAGTTTATTTCTAAAATTGACCTTCTTAAACCTAACCCTCCTAACCCACCTTAACTGTCCTAAGTCTTACTAATCCGCTCCCGAACCGAATTTATTCGTCCCTTTCCTAACCTAAGCTTTCCTAATCTTATCGTCCTCTACAAAATTTTCCGTAACCAAACCTCCCTAATCTAATGCTAATAGAGCATTAATAATCATAACAATGTGAGCCTGTCTAATATTCGCTCCTTCCACCGCGGAGGTGCCGTTGGTGCCGAATTTCCCCAGGGACAGAGCTTTGGAAATCATGTCCGTTAGAAACAAAGCGTAGTGATTTTAAGGTTAGGTTAGTTGATGTTAATCCTTGAAAAGAGAGATTCCAGATCGGTGGTAAAGTTCGTTTGAGAATACTCAGGGTGAACAAAATCCAATGCTATTTCCTCTTATCTCACCGGACATTTCGTTTTCAGGATGATGTGGGCTGCAGGAGTTCTAGCGTCGGTTTCAAGCATAACGTACCCAGCGATTAGTGCATTTGTTTCAATTCATTCGGACGCAGATAAGCAAGGTAAATACACTTAATTCTCATCACTGTTAATTTGGAAGTCCCACTCTTGAGTTCCACGCCCATCCAACGGCTGTTCAGTTGGCCTCAAAAGTCGTGACCCCTGCCTCCACGTATGGAAGTAAGCGTCATGACTTTTGTGACTATAAGTTGACAGTAATCTGTTGCTCACTGACTCTTGTGTATGTCGCAGGTCTGGTACAGGGAATGGTGACTGGAATGCGGGGTTTGTGCAACGGTCTGGGACCTGCCATGTTCGGCCTCATCTTCTACCTGTTCCATGTTGATCTCAATGATGATAGCAAGCTGAGGGATTACTCGCGGCCTTCTAGACTTCTAGATAACGCCACCGCCGCGCATCCGGAAGGGTTCCCTCAGGTAAGCAAGCTCTATATTCTGACTTTTGTTTCTTTTTGATTGCGCGTAGCCTTGAATTAAGTGTGTTTCAGAAGTCTAGCGATAGTGTTAAATCCACTGTGTACATAGCTGCCTGGAAAATTGATGCTCAAGATGGTTGAATTACTTTAAGACGTGTTTTGTAAAGTGTTTTTTTTGTCTAATTGGACATTCCTTGTCTGTTTGTGGCAACCGTCAGGAGCCCATGTGGGCAATCATTGGCCAGGTATGTGGCATCTTTGATCAAACTTTTGTCGCTGTTTTGTCTCTTGTTTTATTTCTGTAGTAGAGCGACTTTTTCTGCCGAAACCCACTGACCCGAAATCGCCGTGATTTCACCATTCTCGGGAGGACCATGGAATGCATTTATTGAATTTTCAACGTACAATCGGGGCCAACAGTCTGTGCACCCTAAACGAAACCGAGATCGGAATATTCCAATATTCCACGATAACAATCGGAATATTCCATATAAAAAACTGCTTTTTTAAGACCGCCTCCTTTCGGAGAAGGGCTTTTATTTTTAAATCTATGGTTCTAAAGCGTATTGCGAAGTCTTAAGACACTGAGGTTGACGCACGATCTGTTATTTGAGGTTGTCCTCTAACGTACTAAGCTCACAGGACATTTTTTCGTATTATATCTTTTTTTCTTTTTTTTTTTTGTCTAAACATTTTTTTTTAATTTCTCGTTTTATACACAAACGTTCCTATCAATGGAAGTTAGTTAAGTGGTCGTTCTATAAGCGTTTTCAAGTCTTGCTCTTATCAGTGGGTTTCAGCACCAGTGTTGCCAAACTTCGCAACTGCGGCGATTTTGATCCCTGTGAAGTGGTAATGAGAAACTGCTAATTAATCTCATTTTCAGATTGTTCTTAATCGATCCAAAACGTTCAATGCGTGAGAGGTTATCTTCAGTTTCGAGTTCTTAGATTAGTGCGCAGTTATAATTCAATAAAATCTAAAACAATTTCCCGCGTAAAATTTTAATTTAAAATTGATATAATTCTCGACTCAGGCAAATTTGAGTTCACATGTTTTTCTGTAAATTCATTAATTACGTCCCGCTTTTCCTCGTCGAGAAACGATTTGCATGCTTGAGATGAAATGGGTGGTTTGCGGTTCCGTTTGATGGGAGGAGCGGAGTCTGGCAACACTGTTCGGTTCATGAAAAGCGTGTTAGTGATGTTTGTTGGTTAAAGAAAACTGATTTTGTTTGTTGTTCGTATTAAGCATGCTCAGTGTTTTGTTTGCATTGTTTCAAAGAAGCTTTAACTTGCTGTGTCGCTGCTTTCCTGATAGAGCGCTGTTATAGAAAGAGAAAAAAATAAGCGGTCGGAGAGCTTTTATTTCTGCTTCGTAAATTTCCCATGTTTCTAGCCGATTGTTACAGTGCTAATCCGCAAAGCAGTGGCTGAGTGAATGTTCGGTATCGTTTCAGTTTGCGATTCTGGTCAAATATTCTTCACTGTTACCTTTCGGTTATTCGTTCTATAGGGCTTGCGTTTTTCTTTTTTTGTTGTTGTTTTGGAAACGCATGGTTTGAATGATAAAAAAAGGTGATGTTTCACATACAAACGCAGTAACCGCTTGAACCGCGTGTGTGTGACATCCATTTCGACGAATTGGACGGGGTGGTTGCGTTTCTAGAATTACTGGGAAAAGTCAGGAGATTTCTCTTGTCTGGAAAAGCGAGGAAAATTCCATTTTTACGTACAATCGAAAAAAATGTGTTTTCTTTCGTTATTGCCTTTTTTTTCTTTCTTTCTTTTTTTTATGCATATTTATATACGAACCTACGTGGAAACGAGGCCATATTAAACTAGATTCATTTGCACACCCAGGTTAACTTAACCCTTTACAGCCCAAAGTATTTGGAGTAAAATTTAGCTTAAGAGAAATTGAAAGGATTTTTTTCTTGGAAATACGCAATTTTAAGCTTTGAAAAATGCCTAATTAATTAAATTTCAGGTTTCCTGAGGGTTGATATTTTTCGAATTGTGACAATTCTGAACTTAAAAGATCCTCCAATTTTTTTTTCTGTTTACGAACGGCATCGCTGGGTGGTAGTGGGTTAAGCTAGTTTTGCAAACCTAGGACAACTGTAAACTGTAGCTGAGTCCATTTTTGTGATCTGTTGGATGAAGTCAATAAATCGTGATTCTCTGTCGTGAAAAAAAAAGGAAAAAATCGGTAGTTGTCTTCATGAGACATTGATGAGAGCCTGTTCGTGTGCATAACGCGATTTTCGTGTAAATAATGTGAGTGTTCTTTGTGTGCAGTTAATGCCGGGACCGCCCTTCGTATTCGGGGCTCTGCTGGTGATTTGTGCCCTTTTAGTAGCAACCTTCATTCCCGAAGGGAACACTATCGGAAGCGGTTTTCGCACGGGAACAAGACGACAATCAGGTACGCAAGAAGCAATTTTTAAGACTCAAACCTTAAGTTTAGAAACACGACTCTCATTAGTTTATGTTTGTTCGTAGGGCTATCTATGGAGGTTCACTATGAGGTGGAACGAAGCAAAAAACATGACGGCATTAGTCCCTTGTCGCCATTGGTAGACAGTTCAGCGATTCTCTAGTCTCATTTGGAGTGCGTGTTTGTGTGTGTGAGTATGAAGGTGAGCAGTTGCGCGCTAGTGTCTAGAAGTGACATCGCCTGTGTGAATTAATTTGCGAGTATCGCAGCACCGATGACATTGGGTCGGGGCTTTTAAAACCTGCTGTTAAAAAGGAAGTGCCAAGTGGACTGTTATGCCGTGACGTCACGTTTCGTCACGGTAGGTTGGTAGTTTGTTGTTGGTCAGACTGGAAATGTTGAAGACTTTATTGTACAAAAGTTGGCTGCCGTGATGCGGCCGTCTTTTCTCACTGAGAGGAGCACACCTCTCCGTCCCTAAGAGAAGTTGTCAAGTTTTTGTATTTCATCTGCGGTCTTTGCAATAAGCGGATGTGACGTAGAGGAAACAAAACGCTCAGCACTCTCAGCATCGTTTCAGGATTGTGTACATATCTGCTGCTGCGGTTGCAGCACCTACTGAAATCGCTAGGGAGATGAAAAATTGGTCGACCACAGTTGTCGAGGCAGTGCGTACGTTCTCAGTGTGATTCTTCTCTGACGCTGCTGAATCGGCGGGAAACTGCGCACAAAGTCTCTTTCACAAGGCGATGATATACGGCTCTCTCTAGAGAGCTTTGCTCGTGGTTTCCCGTCTATTCGGGACTCGGATCGGTCGGAGAAACGTCATACCTCAGCTTCTCTGTGTGTAGAAATACAAGATCCCCTGGCGAGTGTGGTTGGAGTTCTCTTGTGGCTTCACTGGACTCTAGCTTCCAGGCACTTGCCACTGATACGTAAATCGATTTTTCGAACCATGTCTCATAGAACTGAAACTTGCAGCGTGATATTCTTAGAACTGTGTGGTTAGTAACCTGGATACCCTGTTCCTTTTCCTTTCAAACTTGCAGAGCCGCTCCTAACAGATTATACGACATCTAGGAATCTGGTTTCGACGCTAAAAAACACTGAATCCAGTTATGGAGGTATTAAATTACAACCGTTTCATCACTTCAGTGTCATTACTGGAGGAAGTTTCGGACGGTCTGTACAACGTTTCTACTTATTTTAGCACCCAGTAAATGTTCTGGCAACTGACGTGTAATTGCTGGTACACGATAGTAGAACTGGTTTCTACTTATTTTTAGTACTGAAGCCCAGTAAATGTAATTATTGACGTGTAACTGCCGGTACGAGATAACTGCGTTTCTAAACAGGTTGTCGAATCGATGCTATCTCCTGTCAACTGACGCTAAACCTACATCAATATCGTGCGAAAAATTGTGGTACATTCTTTTTCTATTAGCTTCAGTGATTATTTATTTCGTGGAGTTATCGTTGACTTAACGTGAATTTAAGACTAAGAGTTACCAAAGCGTTAGGATCGTAGTCATGCGATTCACATCATAATTTATTTTTAATTTAATAGACGTCTGTTTCCCTTTGGTGTTTATAATACAGTGTTAACAATAACATTCATTAGTTGTTGTGCTACGCACTGACTTGTTTTTCCCCTCTTTTTTTCTACTTATTTGCCTTTTTTTTTAAGGCTATATACATTACTGGTTGGATCAGAGACTTTTTGATGGTGGCTGCACTACCTTCACTGCCAATCGCGTGAATAGAAGTTTGCTTAAGAAACCAATTGTGTGTTTTCTATCGCATTGAAGCCGTAGCCGAGTATGCCTTCACGCTAACAGTCAATGACTTCTTTCCGGTGAACTGTTGTAACCTTGCAGAAAGAACTGACCTCAAACTCGCGGGGGTGAAGGGTGAAGCCAGTTGTATCAAGGAGGCCATGATCAGAAATCTGGGTCCAACTCATTTGAATATAACCTTATTTTTCGGGGTTACGTCTAAATCTTCACGTGTGTGTTAGCTCTTCTAATATCTTCGCCCTAAGAGTTAGAGTACTTACGAATTTTAGATTTTGGGGATAGCTTGTCACTGCTGAGTTGATCGTACTGATTACCTGGAGTTCGTTCGAAAACAGTTCTCTGATGGTGCTGCGCGGCTTTCCCTCGTTCAGGGACTAAGAATAAAGCACTCGTGGGGACTGTTTTCGAACGTATCCCAGCGGCATGATTTTCGCGCGGTATTCTTGTTTTAGTTTGTGTTGTCTCCAGCCCTTTTTTGACATAGTCAATGGTGTACTTTTTGTGATATATCGCGGGATTAAGTTTACAGCTTAAGTAGTGAAGTGTCCTGGTGTTGAATCCAGTAGGATTTTGTATTTGATCCCGGCACTTGCAATTGACCATGTTTTTTTTTTTTTTGTTTCTTGTTTTTAACCACATTTCTAAGTGCACCCGGATAGAATGTTGGTTGTGTTTATCAGTTGTTTTAAATCATCGCGAAGGATTGCAGAAATTAACTAATTTACTAGTCGATTGGCGTTGCTCTTAAATTTACATCGTCGCACGTTTGTCAAGACAACCCTACGGCTGCCTTTATTCTTCTACTTCTTATCTTGATTTTAAGACCTTATTCGCCCTGACTCCTACTTTGTTTTTGAGTTAGATATATATTTGATTTTGATGATATTTAGTATTTTGCACTCGAAATTACTTCGTGAACCTCTTTTGCGTCCGAAAAGTTTTTAGATAATGCTGACTCTAAATCGACTATTATAAGTTTTCCCTTCTTCTATGAATAATTTCGTCACTGCCTTTTTGCGCTGTGGCTTCGCCACAACCATTAATTTTAACCACGACTAATATTAACTAGCGTTACGTCATCGCTGACTTGAGAGCAAATGTGATTTCCCTTAATCAAATTAATTCAAATCACAAAATGACCCTTAAAAGCCCAACTTATAATGTCAAAACTGCAGATACACCTCCCCCGAACCGCGTCAGGTAACTTTTGGTTCTCATAAATATTCGGATAACGGTTCTTGAGTTAATTAGCCAAACATGTGCCGTTTTAGAATCCACCCGCTTCAGAGAGTATTTTTTTCTTGACGAAAATATTGTTATAATATCCCTGTCTGGGTGTAGATACAACGAAATTTTACTTCGGTCCAAATTGGAAAGTAGAAACGGGTAAAGTAAGAATAAAATAGTTTGAAAGTCTTAAATTCCTTGTGATGTGGGAGTTTACGTACCCATTTTTTTAAAGGATGATTCGATTTAACGTTTGTCCAGTGGACCGAAGGAGCTCTACGGGTATTTTTGTTCACAAAACTCTGGTACTCGGTATCTTAAGTCGCCCTTTGATCTGACGCATTGTTGCCAACGTTACGTAATTACCCTGAACTCAACCCAACTTGACTAGTCGTGCATTATCTTAAGCGCTAAGTTAGCATTAGTTAATTTTGCAAGTCGAAAGTAAGTGTATGGGATAAGCTATCGCCACTTACGTGTTTTCTTTGATACATCACTTTGGTTTTGTTTTTGGGGTTTCCGGACGTTTTTTTGTGTGTTTTTGTTATTTGTGGAATTATTATTGTTTTGGTAAATATGTTACGTTTGTTCGGGAATAGCTTTTCCGTTTTGGGTTTCCCGGAAGTAAGATGATTTTCCAGTGGCTTAGGTATATCTGTTTTGTTTTTAACAAAATCCAAATCAATTTATTCCCAACGACAACTTAGCAGTAAACATCGTTTGTGGTGCTTTTTATCATTGAGTAGAACTTCAAATAGTTAGAGCTTTTTCTTTTGTAACATTGTTTTGTAAGTTTTAATGTGTTGCGTTGTTTGCGAAATGGAGCGTTAGCATTTAGTGCTGTACAACATTAAGGCCTGTCTCTAGTATCTGCTACTTATCGAAATAATCCTCAAGGTTATGAGTTCGATTTGGTTATGGGTTTACCCGTACCAACATTACAATATTTGCAGAGTGAAGTTTGTCGGAGCTATGTGTAGTGGAGATCAAAAAACGCTAAACCTATTTTTTGTTATGTTGGTATTCCTAGTATTTTCATGTATGAAAGTCCAGTAATTTCTGTGTTATCGCCGATCCTATTCGATACCAGTCAAAAGGCAGTTTTGATCTCCACTACGCGTTTATCCAATGGGTACGACCTCGTGCGATAGAAATGCCTGAGTAATGAAGCATCTCACTCGCAGGAGATCGTGGTAGAGGCCAGTAACCTAGGTTGCCAGTTTGACACGTGACCGCCCAGCCAATCAGAAGCGAGCATCATTATCCCGAACCAATCAGGAGTCGGTCACCTTCAAATAGGCCACCGTTACCCTCCACTTACTTTATTCCCTTTGCTAAAGCTTTGCTAAGGACTTCTGCTGAACTGATAAAAGGTTATAACTGCGTGGGAAGATTATTTATATTATCGACTGGAGGTTATGTTGATATGATGTGTAATTTAAGTTGAATGGATGTATGAGCGATGCGTATCCTTCTGGCCATTTCAATCGGCCCTTTTGGCCAATCGCAACAGATATCTTCTCTTCCTTGTAAGCGTTTAGTGCAGTTTTATTCCCACCACATTCTTTTAGAAGTTCCCTAAACTTTCCTCTAAAAATGCGCAGTGAAATAGTTGGAAACTTTGCGTCGTAGGCAGTGACAGTAGAGAAACGAAAGTTGAGAAATCGACGGGGTTTCGTCGTTTCTGATTGGCCGAAAGAGGCGATTCATCCTTAAGTGTACCGATGCTTTGTATTTCGATTTATTTTTGTTGATTGTATGCTTGAAGGCCTAACCGGTAGCATTACTCGTTTTGGGTTTTACTCTAGGAGTAAGCCATAGAGAGTGGCCTAGGGGAGAGGTATCGAATGGTTATGGTTAGCGATCTTCCGAGAATACTTTCGAAGAGAGCAATTTCGTAACACGAAATCCGCACATAGTTGAAATTAGCTGTGCTACCAATCTCAAAGTCATTGTCTTGTTTTTCGACAACGTTTAACCGTCACGGCTGAGATCTTCTCTTATAAGCTTATACTTAATAACAGCGCTCCGTAGCCGAATTCCGCGCGATCCGGAGTTTGATTTTGCAAATAGATAAGGTTGACGTTACGCCCAAATAACTATACTTACCGAAGTTAACCGTGATTTTGCAGCTGTTTATTTTCCATCAAGGCAAGCCTAAGCTGTTATTATTTATAATTATTATTTTTATTATTATTTTAGCCACGTTAAAGTCTCACCAAATGCCGTTTCCTATAAGCAACGCCGTTCGGAAATGATGTTAAATTGACCTTAGAGGAAATTGTCTTTTGCATTATCACATCAATTTCAAAATTAACCACCCTTTCAGAGACTTTGAATGCAATATTTTTACGTATTTGATCATAGACAAGACGCACTCTGATATAAGACGCACCCCACTTTTTTAGGTCACAGAACCAGAAAAATACTGCGTCTATGGGTAAATACGGTGTCTTGTTTAATGCCCAAAAAAAACCTTGTAGATTGATCAAGAAGCTATTATCTCTCCAACCTTGTAGACAATGAAGGTTGTACTGGTTTTTGGGCTCGAGACAACAATGGCTTTGAGACTGGTAGGGCCCTTGTAAATTTCCGGTAGCGATGAAAATACAGTACAAGCGAAAGATAGTACAAGGCTTAGGGAATAGTCTACTCTGCACTGTAAATTTGAAAGGCGGAATGTTTCACCTCTTGAGTTCCTTATTTTGTTACAAAGCCGAGCTGAGCGAGGCACGAGGCATGTAACCGAACAGTCGCCAAGCCTGATGCCGCTTACTTCTAGGCGGCAGTTATTGCCGCTGAGAAGTAAGCGGCATTAGACCTGGCAACAGCGGTAGCGAGGCACAAGGGACGGGTCGTATTGAAGGTTAACCTTATCTAGATCTATCCAACCTAACCTGTACGCTTGTGTGACGTTAACCCTCATAATGGAATGAAAACTGTAATCCATGGTTGAACGCTAGAGGTGAAGAAGTTCCATCTGTGAAATTTTCAGTGTGTCTGAAACTAAGACGCAGTACGGTAGGTTAAGAAATGAATAACAATTTGATGCAATCTGGTGTAACTTATTCTTGCTTCCGATAGACATCAGATATTCTTGTAGAACCATTTAACTTTGTGATGGTAACATTTCTGTAGGGAGTTGTGAGTGAGATTGAGTCGGAATGGGTTCATCGTGTGAATCATTTTCCTATGTACCTGCATAACATCTCTACCCTGATAATTTTTGTTGCTCTAATACTGTATGCATTTGTATTCCTCGATGTTTAGCTCTTCTTTACTTCATTCTTTTCTGCCCACAGCACATGAAAATCCGCTAAGCAAATAGACGTCTACACAGAATATTCCGAGCGAAACTAGAGTTTCAACCTTGGTTACCAATGACCTAGCTCTACTTAGCCTAGGTTATTTTGTAGGTAGCTCAAGTTTACCTAGCCCCAAAATAACATAGCGCATAGTAGCCTACAACGAGAAATAATCGTGGTTTTGCAGCCCTTTTCATACGTTTGAAGCTGCTACAATGGGCTGTTACGCGGTCATTTCGGAGCTAGGTTAACTTAAGCTAGCCTACAGGATACAGTCGGCCATTTGTGGGAAATGAAAACGGAGCTGAAATGTAGTGGGTTTACAGAAACTTTGGCTTGAGACGTCGTGTTGACCTCTATTTGCTGTGTGGAACGGATAGTGTTTCGAATATAGTTTCGTTTGGTGTAGAGCCCTGAAAAGTAGAGAAGTCGAATGATGAACCCCGCCATGGTAGTCGCCATGATGGGCACAATGTATTCCTTACGGGAAAACGGGGCTCAACATGGTTTCGTTTGCGCCTCTCTACTCTTCAGGGCTCTAGTTTGGGGTGGACAGCGCGCAAACTGTTTGTTGTATCCAAGCTTATTTTATGCATAAAAAAGAAAACGAAAAAAAAAACAAGATGCAGCTTTTCGAGATGTTTCTGTAGGAATTACATATGCATACAAGATATTTTAGGATAGAGTATGAGTGCGTGCGCAGATCATCTTTCCAGAAAGAATATTTTGCACAAATGTGGCGAATGATGTAAATGCACGCTCATATATCTCACAGTTATGTTGTGATTGTGATAACGTAGTATTATAATTTTTTTCTTTGGATAAGTTAATAGAAACGACTAATTTTTATCGTTTATATACGGAAACATTCTTGACAGACAAATGCATTTATGAAATGAAAATGTATTATCCGTGTGTTGGGTCAGGGTTAAAGAACGCACTTTTGTATTATTCAGTCACTTTGTAATTATATTTTTCTGCTGTTGTACAGATTACATGATGTTGCTGTGAAAACTTAAATGTGTTGGTAAGTTATGAAGAGAATAAAGACAGTTACTTGTGAAAGCGTTGTCTCTTTTTTTCTATATCTCGACTTTTTTTTTATGAACCTTCAGAATTTTTATGTGGAGATACAATTTTTGATGTTAGCATTGCTTTCCATAAGGAGGATGCAGAAAAATATCATTACGGTACGTTTGAGACGAAATCAAGGAATTCCCGAGAAAAAAAAACATGCTTTTAAAATTTAATAGAAAATGTACCCTATTTAGCGGGTCGTTTAATTAACAAGAAAGGTCAAGGTATGCTTGATGTTAGCGTTCATTTTCACAACCCAGTTGAAAAAGTTTCCACCAGCCTCTGACTCAGATGAATAGAAACTGTGACAAATCCTAACAAGATTTTACCGTATTTTTAGAAATTTCTATCAGTCTGAATCAGATTTTTGTAGAATCAATTGAAGAATCTGATCAAATCTATGACGGTCTTGAATAACCGATGTCGATGGGAAGTGTTTCGACTGGCAACTACTTTAATTACCGGTATAAAAAGTCTCGGCATTTTTCGGAACGGAGGAGCGTTGAGCACGGCCGCGTCAGTAATAAAAAATTGTGTACCATTTTGATCCTTTCTTAAAAGGAGAAGAAAAAAAATTAGTCCTCTCGCATACGATGACGAATCCATGACTACTGAGATTTTTGAATTCTTGGAAATGATAGTATTTGTATCATTATTGGAAGAAAGCAGGAACAATAAATACTGAGCCTTCCACTTATTATGCCGGCTCTCGGATCGCGTCAAAAGTGCTCAATGAAATATCTCGATTCGCGTGGAATCCTCGCTTTGGATTCAATCTCAATGATTGGTTTGGACGATCTGACGCATCTATCGACGCGCGATTTTTATTATTGTTTTTTTTTCGATTCAACTGTTTGAGAAATAGATCGAAACGGGAACTGACAATCGTGTTTGTGCCAAAGAGCGTGGAATGTTTGCTGCAATTATAAACGGAATTTTAATGTCTTAAAACAACCTGTCCAGAGCAACGCTTTTCTTAGCTTCCCGCGTACTGTAAGTCGAGCGTGAAGGCATATAGGCCTACTAATCACTCTTAAGGTCGGAGGCCCTTAATCCCACTCTTAGAAATATCAAATAATGGAGAAAGGAATCGCGCAAATTGTATGTTACCTTTATGTTTCGAAATACAGTTTAAATACTCAGCGGGATGGCCGGTAAAGCCCTTAATGGGAGAACCAGGGGAGAACCGGTACCCTTCATTGCCGCGGTGCGGCTATGAAAAACTTAAGCCCACTTTTCCTACCTCTTTTCGAGGGATATAGTTAGCGATTAATATTGCTAATTACTGTATCATAAAATAAGTCAGCTGCATTGGATTTTTTACTTGGTCTAGTTGGAACTCTTCAATTAGTTAGATTTCTACCACTATCTGACTACATATCGAGTGCATTTGATTTACCGTCAGTCTTCGCACTGATGAATTTTTCATTTTTTCGCGCCATGATCGAGTGACCGTTACTGCAACCGCTGCAGCCCCCCGCTTCTCGGCTTGGTTGATGGAGGGACCCTCCTTGTGCAGGATATAAGTGTTGATTTGGCTACTATTTTGTGTTTATCTGGTGTTTATCTAATTGTGTGTAACTGCTGGAAGATGATTTACTGTTCGTGTTGAGTTTGCGTCGACGCTTAGGCCAGGAAGACAATCTGTTCGGTTTCTAACCTTCTACGGTCGGTGAGTGCTTCCACTTCCTGATTCGTAGGCATCTATGATAAGATTTTACAACAGATGATTGGAGTCCTGCACTCTCAGGTGTTTATTTTTGGTTTATTGTAAACTAGGTACACAAATTGTAACTTAAGATGGCAAGGACCGAGGCTTATTCCGGAAAGATTAGGCGCCCAAAGTTCGTTTCTGGAAGCCCTTACAAACGAACACAGGAAAACAGTTCACAGTCTTCCTCAGCGGGTGAGTATTATCCATTTCAGCTGATTTAGCACTTAATGAATGCTGCGACAACGAAATGGATAAAGAATTTATGAGTAAATAACGCCGGGGTCATTAAAAAGCCACGATATTCGTGGATAAACCGTTACCTGTGGAATGACGTGTGTTATTTGTTAACCACGAAAATCCGTTGTTGAGGCTATTATAGACGTATTCCAGTATCGCTCGTTGAAGTTTTGCTCTCTTTAAAACGGAAAGCCTTCCAGGACGGTGGTCTTGAAAAGGCAAGGGGAAAAAATGAAGCCAAGAACGAAGTTTTCCAACCGTGTGGGCCTATGTACCGAACGACTTAATGTACTTACAAATGAAGCTCCATAGATTTTTTCATCGCGGGGGCTTAAACGCGAGGATTTGACAACGCTGAAGTGGTGTCGGAGATTTTTCATCTTTCGAATCTGAAGGATATTTTTATCTTTCAAAAAAAGAAATGTGTCACCTTTTTTTTTGTCGTCATTATTTGCCTATGAACAATGTGTTACTCCTTCCTTCCGAAATTTTTACGTCGTCTCCTTAATATTTTAACCCTTGAAAAATAATAACGAGTAACATGAAGGGAGAACTGTCCCACTCACTGCGGACCGTGTCTTCCTTTCTTAATTCGTCTCGCTGTTTTCATTTGATATTCCAAAAGGAAGTTCATTTTCAAGAATACTTCGCCTTGACGCCCCCCCCCCCCTAGCATTGCGCTTCCGTGACATGTGCGCATGACCCTCACGTAAAATACAATACATGTGCTTTAGATTTAACCTTCCCATATCTTCTTTCGCAAAAACCATCTGTACGAAAAATACACTGCACAAAATCGAATTAGTGAAATAATCAACGCCCTTTACCCAAAAAAAATACCAAACAAAATAAAACGTCTTATCTTATTTTTATTTTAAGGGTTGTGGCGACCTTTAGATACGCAAATAATTTTTATTTTGGTAATCATTTTGAATGTTTTTTTTTGTTGTTTTTTTTACTTTGATGAAAAAAAATTTTTTTGAGGGTTGTCGCGATCTTTAGATGTCGAGATAATAAGGCTTACTTTTCCACGACATATCTTGTTTAGAGATTCTTCACTCGACAGTTAATAGTTTTCTGGGATGAAAACTATCAGAAAGTAAAAATCCGGCTTCCATATTTTTGTCAAATTTGAAAGCGACTAACTTCATTTTATTAAGAGGTAAGGATACCACTATCAATCTTTCGATTACTCAACTCTGGAGCCATTCAAAACCTGTATTATGCAAGGAGGTCCAGTGCGTCGTCGTATTCCCGAAGATAGACTTACTAATAGCCGTATCAATATAAAGCTGTCGCTAATGCCCTTTCTTTTGATACGGCAGGAGATAAGTCTTCCTTAAAGTTACTATTCACACACTGCCCCATTTAAAATGTATTAGGTTGTTTTCCGTGCCTTCAAGTCTCCCTTGTTGTATTAACATAGGCGTGGAAATAGAATGGACCCTCTTAAAGTCTTACCAATCGGCCTATACCTCCCGCTTCAACTTCATTTTTTTATATTTTGCCCCGTCATAGCTTGGGAGATGCCCCCCACCCCGTCCGGTGCTTATTAAGTTCTCAAACTTTTTATTTGGTGCAGTTTGGTGTTACGCAACTCAACAAAAAGACCGTAATCGGTATTCAAATAGGTTTTCTTGTCTTAACCAAATGACCTCGGCGGTACCGATGGGGCAAAAGTTACCGACAGACAATGCAAGGCGAATGCTGTATTTGGCGGCGAGTAATAAGAAGTAATTACGCTTCAGAGGTTTTTAAAAAAAGACGTTTACATTCGGAAAGTTTTAAGATTAACAAGCATTTAGTCTTAACATACTGGTATATTTTATTTTATTGGCAATGCCAAAAGCTGCTGAAATCGCCTGGTAAAAAGTTACCGGATAAAGAAAGCAGGGATTTTTTTTTCTGGCCTTTCTTTATGAATTATCTGCACTGACCTCTCCTTTTCCTTGGATTTTTTGGTCTTATTTTTGAGAATCTTGCGTTCAACTCACCAAGATTATGCGCTCTTTCTTTCCGCTTTAACTAATCATGGTATCCATGTGCCTGACTGTTGTAATAGGTATCTGTTTTGGTGACTTGTCAGGTTAACTTAGGTTAAGTTAACTAAGGTTTGGTTAACTTAGGTTACCTGTAGGTTTGTTTAGATTAGGTTTGATTATGTTTAGTTAGGTTAGGTCAAGTGGCTCGTGCTTTACTCTGGTATCGTTGCTTGTTTTACCGACGCAAGTTAAAAATCAAGCGGTATAAATTGCTATCTTCCAAATATTAATCCTAACTAAATGATTTAGCTAACCAACATCGAGCGAATATCCGTGCTCTAACACAACATACGAAGCCAAATGTCAATGAATTCGATCAGTCGATCCAGAATATTAAGAATATCAGGCGGCATTCGATAGCGCCAAAAACCACAAGCGCCAACGCCGCAAGCGCCAGTCCGTAACCGCCAAACGAGAACAGTCGCAAACGCCAAAGTTCGCTGAGGTTAGGTTAGGTCAAGTTAGGTTAAGTTAGGCTAGGCTAAGTTAGGTTAGGTAAGGTTAGTATTGCGGTTAAGACCTTTGGCGTTTGCGACTTTTCT
>Ga0058701_10001657_pt1 | contig 16094 bp, 11 predicted proteins | sample AgamicOrMae_FD_97039 | JGI IMG/M metagenome (GOLD analysis project Ga0058701, IMG submission 97039) | Agave microbial communities from Guanajuato, Mexico - Or.Ma.e | ecosystem: Host-associated > Plants > Phyllosphere > Phylloplane/Leaf | place: Guanajuato, Mexico | collected 2012-06-04
AATTTTTTATGCCATAACAGCTGAAAATTTGTCGGTCTTCCATAAGCTGCCATGTATTTGAGATAGCCAAATCCTAGCGGGAAAAGTTGGAACTAAGGCTTGTGACAGCTTCCCATTGGGACGATTTGTTTACGCAAAAGGAATGGCTTTGATTGCCTTTCGAATTTTTCCACATCGACTCATAAGTTTTAACTTCACTAGTCTGAAGCAATCAAACGTCTTTAAAAAAATGATTCCATGGCGTAAGGTCGCTGCCGATAGGATGGGGTTTATTGGCCCACTTGATCCCATTTTGCGCTGAAATGTTTTGTTAGTAACCTGAAGTCCGTCTTCGAGTCCGTCAAACAAACATTGGGAGCTTTTTGAGGAAGCATTCTCTGCCCGTCAGCGAATTGCCTTTGTTAGAAGTCGGCGCGAGGAGAGCGGCGAGGTCCCCCCCCCCCTCTAAGATTCTGTGGAGGAACCGGGGGCATTAGCACGTATTCTCAGCGCGGTTCTAATTAAAATCCCTTACAATTGCACGTGCTATGAATGAGTACTTCCTCATTGAAATTATTTATTCCAAACTCATAATGAGCCGAGTCTTACCAAAAGGCCGCAACCCTTTCATGTATGCCGCAAACTTACGTTGCGAAAACTCACAGTTCAAACACCCGTTTCAGGGAGTTCTATACCTGTTTTGGGTGTGAAACTGAAACGGGGGTAGTACGTATTTTGGTAATTTTTTTACTTAGACCTATGTTCAGCCACATCAATGGAAAGCTCTCGCCGAGACCTTTCGAATGATATGGCTCAACATAGGCCTATCTTAAAAAATTGACAAAATACGTACATACTACCCCAGTTTTAGTTTCACACCCAAAACAGGTGTAGCATTCTTCGAAACGGGTGTTTTTGTTTGGGCGGCACCCACAAACGCCAAATTTCAAAACCGCCGACGCCGTACCCGCCGGTATCCATAAGCGCCAATAATCATAACCGCCAAAGTCAAAGGTTAGGTTAGGTTAACTTAAGTTGGTAGCGGCGTTGGCGGGTTTCAAATTTGGCGGTTATGAACATAAGTGGTAGCGGCGTTGGCGGATTTGAAATTTGGCGTTTATGATGGCTACCCTTTTGTTTTTATTGTGCTCACACAGCATTTTAGCAAAATCGTCAATTATTTGATATAAGACTTTATGCAATAATATATTGTACGTACACTGATTGAGTAGATGATGTGGGGAAAAGTCTACGGCGTATTAGAGATACCTAACTTGTAGTAAAAAATGAAGTAAAGATAGAAGAAGATATATGCTGATATCAGGCGTGAACAAAAGAAGATTTAAGTAGGATAAAACTGAAGATAAAATTAAAACGGAAATTGCGGTGAAGACTATAATGATCCTAACTTGTGCTTTCCTAGTGCGCACGCTTTATTACTCAATAAAAGTCTAAGAAACGACCATAATTAAAAATTAAAATGAATACTGTAGACCTCTTGACGTAATTACAATTCACGCGAATGCGACGATTTCCGACTCCCATGAGGGAGCCTCACCAATGCTCTGTAGCTACCGTAGATCCCAACGCGGTCACAATTGGATACATCAATAATAAATTGGCTCCTTGCAATATTTCAAATCGAAGCCCTTGGCTTCAGGCTGATTGTGAGCTCAAGGACCTGACGTGCGAGCATGTCATAGTCGAAAGTCGCCACGTAAATTCATGTCGTTTTCAAGAAAAAACAAAAAAAAAAACGTTAAAATATCGTCTTGATATTATCGAAAAAAAGTTACGAGCGAGTCTTCTGATTTATTTTTTTATATTTAATTAATCCTATACTGTAAAAGGAGAGTCTTAAATTTCAGATGCAACAAAAGTAAAATTACTGGTCTAAAAAATTTCAGCCCAAATATTCATTGAATTTGAGTTATGCCGTTCTTAAAATAAGAAGTTTATTAAAAAAAAAAACGAAGTCAAAAATTCAGTACATAATTAGACTGAACATTTATTCTAGACAGTGATTTGACTTTTGTTGCATCTGAATTTGAAGATTCTCATTTTACAGTATATTTTTATCTTCAACTATTTCTTAATAATAAGAAAAAAATCTTTTTTAATTTTTTTTTCATTTATAATACACCTTTTCGAGTATTTCTGGGCGAAATTTCACATTGTCCTTTCTGTAAAATAGGTATAACGCAATTCTGAAATGCCTGTCTTTCATCAAAATAAGAAATACATGTGTGTTTGCAATGCGGGTTGTGAATCACTGGGGTTGAAGTGGACTGCGCAACAAGTTTGTTATTTCCGGCTAGTAGTTTCCCGTCGGCAGACGAGATGATTGGATGGTGCGAATACACGAATATACAGGGACCTTGGCTGCGGCGTGCCAATACATCACAACCGAGTTATTCACAGTGACGTCACAGCGGGAACCCTTCCACCACTTTAAAGGAAAACACAAAGCACACGACTCATCACAACTTTGACTTTACTAAAAATGTCCAATGAATTCATTGGACCGATGCATTATTGAACCAATTCCTCGCATGAATGGATTGATGGCATAGAACTATGAAAGAAATGGTCATTTCAATCGAATATGATAGCGGATAATTTTTAGCGATCACCCAGGTTAGAACAAAAGAACGATATGTCATTTACTTCCTAACACGGCATAGTCATTTTTTTTCTTAAACATTCATTTTTTCCCTTTTCTTAAAAAGACGCATCCTGTATCATAATTTTTTAATGTCTTTTTGACATAAGACTAGCCTAAAGATGGCGACAACCGTCTGCCTGTTAACTGATTTCGTTTGAGTTCGAGGAGCTTTGAGGCGGCACGTGGACTACTTCGTTGTTGACTGGCAGCATCTTCCTGCACCTGGGGGCGAGGAGGTGCGACAGAGAAAGGTGGCTTGGGTCGCGCGCCATCTAGTGCACGTTTTAGAAACGTTCAAGAAAAAAAACAAATTTGCTCTTAAAACAGGTATTTTATAGGCTCCGTATGTGCAAACTTTTTTATACCGGTTCATGCGCAAACGCGACTGCGAGCTACTTCCTTGTTAACAATAGGCCACGCACGATTTTCACCGCCTGTTGGTAATCTTAAAGCCTATCCGCATTTTTAAGCCACACCATTGTGGGTAAATCTTATATTTCAACCTAAGCTGAAATGATGGAGCTAACAAAGATTTTTCTACAAATATGACGTTTTGATCTTTCAGCTCTCGTAAAAGGATGCCTTACGTTGTTTTGCAAGAAGTTCTATTATTCAGTATGCGTTAAATAGATTCACACTGTACCCTTTTATCACAGCTTAAAGTTGCCCACACTGCTAGCACTCAGCCCGCGATCATCTTTTCGCCTGCGTAAGAGCGCGTAGGTGACTGAATAGGAAAATGAACCGCGCAATTTGAATTCAGCTCCTTAAAACAATCAGTTTTCTGATCAATTCTTCGGCTCTCTTTTTAAAAAGTCTCCCACGCAGTAATTCGAAATGCTAACGGGGTTATAACCACAAACAACCATTTCACCGGATTAAAACCGCGTATAAAACTTAACCCAATAATTTGCTTCACTTGCTACAAGGACGCCGCACCCGACGATCGCCTCATTACATCGATTACAAGTGAGGGAAGCACAAAATCATAAACAGAAGTTTAGCAAACCTCAGTGGCGAATTCGGAACTTAGCTAAATGGCGGCGAGCGACGGAAGGAAGGGGAGGAGAACACCGTTCAAACAGCCTGCTTTCAGAGAAATCCGTTCATTTTCCGAGAATGGACAGCTTAAAAGTTGGACGCAATGAACTCGGAAGTTCATATCCAGTACTTTTTGGGCACGATCTTTATTATCCGCAATAACTTCGTAAGCTTTGCTCACGGCCTTCTAAATTGCTGCGAACCATTTTGGTCCTCGTCACAAGTCCTTACCATAAATCAGCTTAACCAACTACCGCCCAGCGATGCCGTTCAGAAACAGAAATTAAAGTTATTCTAGGGGATCTTTTAAGTTCAGTATTGTCACGATTTAAAAAATATCACCCCTGTGGAAACCAGAAAATTTAATAATTTAAGCATTTTTCAAAGCTTTAAATTTCGTATTTTTATGGGAACAATCCTTCCAATTTCTCTCAAGCTAAATTTCACTCCAAATACTTTGGGCGGTAATGGGATAACGTAAAACTTAATCGAGTCACCTAACTGATCATGTAACCGAAATTATACGTACGGATGTTGCAGTTGTCAGTTGTCTACCTCGAATCAAAATCACGCCGAGGGTCAGCCGATTTCGCGCAGAGGTAGGCAACCGCAGCACACTCATGTGTAGGAGATTGCGTGGGTGGGTGGATTCGTCTGTCCATGGGGGTAAACATACACCTACAGAGGGAACGGTAATTAAAACAGAACAACTGCTTCGCATTTTAAAAAGGGTGGATCATTATTTCTGTTTATTTAACTCCAACAAAGACGTCCAAGTCGAGTGTTTCATATTTATTACGAAGTGACTATTCACACGCTGCCCCATTTAAAATGTATTAGGTTAGATCCCGTGCTTTCAAGTCACCTCCCATTTAAAATGCATAAGGTTGGTTTTACATGCGTTCAAGTCTCCCTGGTATTAACATAGGCGCGCGAATAGATCTGATTTATTAAGAAAAGATTCCTAACGCTTACTGAAGAAACTGACCCTTTCACGCGACTCTCAACTAGTTAATTTTTATACCAATCTTATTGTACGAGCCTCAAAAAAAAAAAGCTGGCTGCTAATAATACCTTTTTAGTATTTAGCTAAACTGAATGATATAATCGAGGAATATTTTCCGTTAACTCTATTACGGTTCTCTATGAAGTTCCTCGCAAACCACTCAATAACTATTAAACTGAAAGGTCAGTACTGAAAAAAGCGACTCTGCGCAGTCGAAAACATGCTTTTTACATTTTTCATAAGTAAGCTTTTTAAAATAATTTCATGGGTAAACGATGTTCTAGCTAAAGAGACTTTATTTGAGTAGGTCCTGTGAACAGAAATGAAAGGATTAATGCGGACGTTTGAATCATCTGCATAACTGAGACGAAAGATCGGCAAGTTATGAAGTCCTTGTTGAATACTCAGCCAGCGCAGTGGCGGGGGAGGGGAGGGGAGGGGTTGGGGGGCTGTCACTCAGCAACGTGCCGCGTACCAACACGCCGCCGTCAGCCACTCTCTCGCTATCTTTTAAATATTTCCTCCCTGGACCCAGACACGTTCCACAAAGGGCATGCGCCTACTAAAAATAAACTCGTATTCCTGTTTTATTCGTCTTCTAAATTCATTCCAAGTTAGCATTGGAACCTTCCCAGACCCGCGGTAAATTTGTAATATCGCCGAAGGTATCGAGCAATAAATAGCTCGCGGACTCCTCTCCCGCGGTTCGACTCGAACCGCAACATTCTGCCACTTTGTTGAGGCGCTCTGTGCCATAAATAAAAAAAAGAAGAAAAGCATACGTTCGGTGGGTTAGTACAATAAATACACAAGTATATCATGCCGCAGTCTTAAGCGTCCATATTGCAAATAAAGCTCACCTGTTAATTTAACCCAGCTCATAGGTTAACTTCAACATGCCCTAAATAAACTTGCTTAGCTTATCGGTCAGGTTAACCCACTACCGCCCAACGATGTCGTTCGAAAACAGCAAAATTTATTTTAGAGGATCTTTTCAGCTCAGTACTGTCACTATTAAAAAAATATCACCCTACTGAAAACTTGAAATTTAATTATTTAGGCATATTCCAAAGCTTAAAATTGCGTAATTTAATGGGGAAACTCCTTCCAATTTCTTTCAAGCTAAATTTCTCTCCAAATACTTTGGGCTGTTATGGGTTAGCCTAGCTCTAAATTAACCAAGCTATACCTATGACTAGCCTGAATCATTCAGTAGAAAGCATTCTAAAACTGTAAAGGTCAGATCTATTCGCACGCTAATAATAATACAACGGAGACTTGAACGCACGGAAACCAACCTAATGCATTTTGAGGTGACTTGAGCGTACGGAAACCAACCTAATACATTTTAAATGAGGCAGCGTGTGAATAGTCACTTCGAACTGTAAAACAGAGCCTAATTTATGTTTGCCCATAGCACCAAATAACAATCTTAAGCATCACTTCGGTGCGTATTGAATAGCCGGTGCAACTGGCTATAGCCTGTTATAACTTCCCTTTTTAAGAGTAGTTATAACTATCAGTTTCAAGGATAACTATCCTTTCAAAGAACCTGTCTGTTGGCATGTTTGATTAGATTTAATGAGGTTGGTGGGTTAGGTTAAACTGCGTTACGATAAAGAAAAATTAAGTTAGATGGAGATGGGTTTCTTGGGGTCTGCATTTATGTCATCAGGATTTTCGTTAAGTAAATAACGTCAAATGCCGTCGGAAAAAAGAAAAAAAATCCTTAAAAAGGATGATGCAATCCAGAGGAGACGCAGGCAAGTGCAGAAAAACGAGCTCATCTCAGACTCGAAACGGTGGATTTATTATTCTCTGTGGCCACAAAGGACAGTTTGCGATGCTCTGTGACTAAAACCATTTCAAAATATTCTGTCAGAAGTAATTCTTTTAAGGAAAATGCTAACAATTTATCAGCGCTGGACATGGCTTTTTCAAACCAATGATGTTGCGATAAGAATTTTTTTTCGGTAGTTTTCAAGTTTTTACCTCAAGAAACTTTTTATTTCTTAACTTTAAAAAAATGACGTTTTTCACTTGCTAATAAATTTAATAATGAATTGAAAACATTCGCAAGAAAAGTTGCAAAATTTTGTGACTCCATTAATCACAAAACGGTAATAGTGTTGAAGATAATTTTGGGACTGATTCCTTTATTGGACTGCTCGGGTTGGAAGTGATTCAAAACATACCATACATTGTAGGTGAATTCCTTCAGCGATTAAAATTTGCGAAGTCGCGATATCTATGGCAGATGATAAGCCGAGTACAAAGGGCGGAGCAAAAAGTTTTACCCAACCAAACCCATACAAAATACCCTTAAAATTTAAAGGTTGTTGCAATGGACCCGACATGCATTTACAATGAGACACTTTAACGCTCGGCCAATGACAAGAGTATGTGTATGGGGGAGACTTCAACGCAAGAACAAAGGCTCGAACGTATTTTAAATCAATCGTCGGGTGAATAGACAGACAGTCCGTAAATTTAACCTAACCTATTTCAGATTAACAAGCCTGACGTTAAGTTGTGTCGTGAACCTCGCTTTGTCAGAAAAGCTTTGCTTGTCGCCCTTGCTCGGCGGTTTCCAATCAGTCTAATGACGTTTGCTTAGCCGTAACACTCTTTTCGGTTGCAGGCTGCTGCTGCCGAGCGGTAAGCGGCATCAGGCTTATGACGACCCATGAGAGACTCTCATGATGGCAACAGTTTCGTCAGGTTAACCCATAACAGCTCAAAGTATTTGGAGTGAAATTTAGCTTAAGAGAAATTGGAAGAGATTTCCTCATTATAATACGCAATTTTAAGCTTTGGAAAATGCCTAAATAATTAAATTCCAGGCTTCTAGAGGGGTGATATTTTTTAAATTGTGACAAGACTGAACTGAAAAAAATCCTCCAAAATAAATTTTTCTGTAACCGAACGGAATCGCTGGGCGGTTGGGGGTTAAGGTAAGAGCTGTGCCTCACTTGGCTTGAAGACGGACAAGGGACACAAGAGGTGGAAAAATTCCTAGTGACTTTGAGCTAGGTTCCCCAAACAGCTCAAAACTCTCAGACACCTAGTTTTGTGTGTGATATGCGCTTCGGTGACAAGGACAAGCAAACTTTTTGTGGAAGAGACAGAGACAGAAATGATTAGGAGTGCTTGAATTACGCGTGTTGGTGTTTCAGGTTGGTTTCATACGCGGAAACAAACACAGCCTTTTGACTCAAACTTGTTTGAGTTTGGCCGTAGAGCGCCCCCGTTGTTTGGGCAACTCGGAGCTGCTAATTCCCCTTCCTTTCTCTTCCCTCCGTTCACACCTCTCCTCCTTTCACACTTCCCCTACCTCCTTTCACCTTTCCCCCACTCCAGGGTGCGCACTTAATAACAGTCAGCAAGTGATGAACGTGTTTCGTGACGGGACACGTTTTGTTTGCCGAAACGATTACTTTAAAAAATTAGGACACTCCCTTGGAAATATAAACGTGCGTGAAGTGTGGGTTTCTGGGGACAGCCAAATCGGAGTCGGAAGGGAGATTCACAGACGGCTGGACTCTTGCGCACACACTGGGACGCGCTCGAAAACGGCACCCGAGGATGTTTTTATCTGTCTTACGGAGCTCTCATAAAAGAGAGAGACAGAATACCCTTCGAGTGGTGTTTCCGAACGCAGCCCAGTAAGCTTGAATTTATCTCCATCCACCATTCAGCGCAAAGTCGAGCAGTGGAGTGAGCGGACTAACCTACGTATAACCTAACTTGAGCTAGCGTATGTTATGTTATCGAGAAGACAGCGGCGTCAAGCTTGCCTAGTCGTTAAGCAATAACACGAAAAAAAATGGTTTTGTTACGGCAACAAAATTAGGTACAAGAAATAAAATTTTTGTTGCTGCAACCAAAAATTTTGCCGCAGCAACCAAACGTTTTGTTGATAGAACCAAACCTTTTTTTGTTGTAACAAAATATTTTTCTTATCCCTACTTTAACAAATGATTTTGTTGGAATAATAAAACCTTTTTTTCCGTGAAAGAAGCGCCGAAACTAAGCAAACGTACGCGCTTGTATTACGTTAAGCATTATAATGCAATGCAAGGTTACACCTTGAGAGAAAACATGGTTGAACCGGAAGTGGCGAAAACACGAGGCAAGAAATACCACCTCGGAAACTGAAGAGAGAGAAAAAACACTTTTAAGCAAAGCGGATATTTTTCTAACGTTTCATAAAGAAAAAAGGTTTCGGAATGAAAATTAAATGTTTGCCCATATGAAACGTGCGGATTTTCCTCGAATTTCACGAGCAAGCAAGCAAAAACTCTACCTTGCTCATAATTTACAAAAATCTGTTTTGAAATATAGTTTAATACTTTCATCGGGGAGTTTCTTATGAATAATAATTGATGCAGCATCCGAAAAAAGCGGTATCATCGCGTTCAGGTGCTAAATTTACGGGCACCCGGCACGCTTGCTTGCACAGCTGACACCTGAACAGCTGATTCAGAACTTTTACGACGCAGTGTTTTTGCTGGCGGGGTCGAGGGCGGGGCGGTCCACTAAAAAACGCCTGCGCGAGCTCCCTGCGGACTTGGGCCGAAGCGACTCGCACGGACTGCCCGAGAGCCGGAGCCGTTCGGGAGCCGTTCGGGAGTCGTTCGGGAGCCGTTCGGGAGCCGCCGGAGCCATTCGAGAGCCGTTTGGGAGCCGTTTGGGAGCAGTTTGGGAGCAGCCAGATAGCTCGATAGCCACATGCTCGCCCATCTGGCATTCCCGCAATACTTGATCTCCGCCCCAAAAAAAAGGAGACGAAAAACATCCAAGCCTAGGCTCAAATTACAAAACTTGAGCTTCTACGATAGCGGTACACGTGTTTTTCAATGGATCCAACTCTCCTGCAGGAAAGAACCCTAAAGCATGGAGAGCTCATCCCGCCACTCAAATCTCGATGAAACTTTCAGGATATGTTAGGTAATGCTAGAGAAATACCCGACTGCATTTAGTTTCCCCAGATTATCCCCCTTTAGCTAGGAGGGGCCTAAGTGTCGGTTAAGCCCCAACATAACACTGCACAGTTGCCAGTAAACCTAAAACGTTGGAGCTCGCGTCAATTGTTAAGACTACCGAGATGTACTCCCTACTCGGTTTTCATGAAAATTGAAATATTCTAACCTGTTCAAAATATTTATCGCTTGATTTTTGACCACAGGGTATAAAAGGTTTTGTTATACCAACAAAATCATTTGTTAAAAAAGGGATAACAAAAATATTTTGTTACAACAACAAAATGTTTAGTTCTATCAACAAACGTTTGGTTGCTGCAGCAACATTTTTGGTTGCAGCAACAAAAAATATTTGTTGTCCCTAATTTGTTGCCGTAAAAAAAACATATTTTTTCCGTGGATCAGGAAGGCGTCCAGTCAAGCTTTCTGGACAACAAAGGTGCGTTTTGGGTCCTATAATGTAGGAAGCCATTAAAAAAACAAGCTGAATGAACAGCAAAGTGTTCGAAATCGCGTCCGAAACGAAAATTGTGGGTTGCGAATAAGGAAGGCAGATGGAAGATACTTAGGAGAGTTAGAAAATCGATTGTCGAGGGGATGCAGGTGAAACGATGGTGCGCTCCTCGAACCGCACAAATGAAGAAATTTCGCAAAGATAAGAGAGGTGGTGGAAAGGCTGGGGGATGAGGGGGATGGCACGCATATTATTGGGCGCGCATAGCAAACGAACCATTGGCCGAATATAAACTCTCCCAGTCGAATTTCTCTTTCACTCTCTCACAAAAGCAAGGACAAAATTTTGCCCCACGTATTCCCGCCAGAACGTCTTAATGTAGCAATGCACAATACCATCTAGCTTTGCATACTAAGTAAGCACTTATTGCCAATTCGCGGATTAATTGTCTTGCCTTCAAACGTAACACAAAACATGCTTTCAATATATACAGCACATTAGACTCATTTCTTCATGGTGAGCCGTCGGCCCAAATAACTACTTTTTAGACTCAATTATGGGAAATTCAACGCTTGAAAATAACTTTTTTTTAATCACATTTGAAAAAAATTATGGCTGAATGTCGTACCAACAAGCTTGCTAACTTCCAATGTGAAAACCTAGTTTTCGCTCGAAAACAACATTACAAACTCATTTCAATCTAAAAGAGAGCGGTGAAAAACTTCACTGGTTAAAGAATTAACCGCGTTTAAATTTGACAGGATCGCAAGTTCTGGCAACACTGCGTAAGTGATAAAGAAATGTGCAAACTCAGTAAAAACTGAACCCCGTTTTGGGTATGACGATGAAACAGGCCAGAGCGTAATTTGGGTATTTTTAAAGATACCCTTATCAATAACCATAACAATGGAGAACTCACGACGAGACGTTTTCATTGATATGATTGTTGATAGGTTTATCTTTAAAAATAACCGAGTTACGCTCTCCCCCTGTTTCCCCTTCAAACTCAAAACAGGTGTGGGACTACCTAAAAGAGGGGCTAGTTTTTAATGGGAACGATGCCGTTTGGCTGTTTCCGTGAGTGTTCGGCTGTTTCCGTAAGTGTTCGGCTCTGTAAGATTGGCCATGAGAGCGGCAAACACGAGTGGAAATGTATTTAAATTCGAGTGAAAGGCGAGGAGAAACCTCGTTTTGGAAACGACTTGTTAGTTACGCCGTGTGTTAATGACATCTCATGCTGGTTTCCGCAAAGCCGGCGTTAAGTAAGTGTATCGGGTCTGTGTACACATACAGACTCCCTCATTAATGACACAAGACGGCGAGCGCGTCTTAAGGGGGGGGGGTAAACCCCATTAAAGGCGCCGAGGCGCACGCACTAAGCCCCCCCCCCTCGCTTGCCAATCAGGGCAATCTTAATTATGGAAAACTCTTAAAGACTGCATTTGCCAGATATTAAATTGGAGGCAGAAAAGAGGCGTGGGGAGGTGACGGGCTCTAATCATCAAAACTGATTAATTCTGTTTACGCGAAATTTTTTAAAATACGTGAATACACTACCAACAATTCACGTAAAATGACAGCTTTGAATGAAATTTCAGTTGAAGTGTGTTACTGGATGAAATTTCAATATACTGATGCGACGAAAATATTAAGTAGCGAAAAAAAATCTCGTGTTTGTGAAATTTTAAATGGCTATTTATGTTCCTTGAATGTCGAGAAAGAGATTTAGGTGCGAGTTGGTGAGTTCTACAGACCAACGCAGCCGTCAGGGTGGTAAAAAATATGGTTAAGCTATGGAGGTCCGTATCTCCTACAAAAATTATAGTATAGAATTCGCACGCTGATTGCTTTCTGAACTCACTAACGCCCAGCGATGCACCGTTTGGCAAGAGAAAAAAATATTTTAGAGGATCTTTTCAGTTCAGTATTGTCACAATTCAAAAAGTATAACACCTCTGGAATTCTGAAATATTATTATTTAGGCATTTCCCAAAGCTTAAAATTGAGTATTTTTATCGAAAAAATCCTCTCAATTTCCTTAAGCTGAATTTCACTCCAAATACTTTGGGCTGTTATGCGTTAAACAAGAAATCCTAAAAGTCGTAAGTCTTGTACTCGCCACACTAATCGCCGAAGCGTAGATTTAAAATGCACCAAAGGAAAAAATGGACTTCCCTCAGCACACATTTTTTTTAAGCGTGACAATATTCAGTGATTTAGTTCCATACTTGTCAAAAGTGCGGCAACCGTGACAATGACGCCAGCTTTCATTGGGTTCGCTCCATTCAAGCACATTTTTCGTAATACCCAAATCCGACGTCATCGGCGGCCGATGGAATTTTCCCTCCCCTTTCAACATCCCTCCCCCCGCTCAAGTACTCACACGCGAGAGACGGCAATATCCGCGCAACTTTCAGTCCCGCCCTTAATCCCAACGAGACGCGGAGTGCCCAACAGTTCCAGCCCTTCCCTCTCATCCCTCGGTCTTTTAAACCTCGGTTAAAACACAATCTTTAAGAGTAACGAGCCTTGCAAAGAGTCTATTCTCCGTCTATATCATTAACGCATCGTTGCGGTTTAAAACTTTGTTAATTTCTTTATTATTCGGCAAAATCTCCTTGCCAAGCCATCTCCTCCTTTCGGAAAATGGTGCTCGCCTTGCTTTTATTTTTTACCCGACTGTGAACGGAATGGGTTAAAATCACAACGCAGCGGTTTTGACCAAAGTTGTAACCCCCCGAGATGTAACATTACCTGATAACTACGTAATGCAAACCTATTCCGTGTAATATTACACATTTTTGTAAAACAAATAGTTTATAGGTAGGAAAACCTTTGTGTGGGGTAAACTTTACCTAAGGCAAGTTATTTTCACCCGCCATCCTGCTTGTAAAATAACAACAACTTGGGGATTAAAACCGCTGCGTTGTAATTTAACCCATTCTGTTTTGCTGTGAACTTATTGGTTTCTGCCGACTCACTGTAATTGAGACAATAAGACAACCGGAGTTTCCATTTTTTTAATGATATAAAGATGGATTTAGCGGCATATTTCAATATATTTTCCTCATTCAAGTAATCGGCCTTAATCGCTTTAATGTCGAAGCATTACTAACATATCAAAATACTATAAATATTACATATTGCGTTTTTATACCATTACGTTTTAGGCCTGGCGCGATTCAAGTTTAATAGCAAACTTCATAGCTTAAACAATTCATTTTAAAACGCAAATGTGATATGAGCATGGTTTTAAAATCGCACCGTTACTACATTAAAATTAAAATTTGAGTCTACTTATAATCAGTCACCCATTTCACAGGAGCGGCGAACTCGGAACACTTTCATGTTTGCGCAAACGACTGTTTAGTATTAACTTTGTTAGCATTGCTTTTAAGATACTTTCACGCAATCGTTGAAAATATCATTTTCAACGTGCTACTAACAGTAAGCTTTATTAGAGGTATTGCATAGAATATTTAAACCAATAAGCTTGTGCTATTCGATAAGGTAAACCGAACAAAGTTAGGTTGTTGATGTATGTTTAGTTTCGTGTAAACAAAGCTTTGATTTCTAATGCATTTTTGTGCGTACTTAAAAAAAGGCACTTTTATGGTCTCGCTGTCTTACTTGAATTTGGAAGTCATATGTCGTGTGGAAGTACGTGGAAATCAAGTCGATGAATATAATACTCTCGTCTAAAGCAGATAAATCTGAGGGATCGTGCATTTCATGCTAACCTGTTAGATTTCCGAAGCACGAGTTATCTTGTCCATGATGACAGAACAGAACTGTATGCCAGCCGCACTCGTGGGTAGACTCGTCGGTCCAAGGCACTTCACTCCCATCACAACACTCCCATTTGCGAACGCGTCCCATTTGACTGCTCGCTGTTGATCGGCCTGGCCCCGGCCGATCTGCCGCTCAGTAACGCCAACATGCACTGCGCCACGTTTTTCGTCGGTCGGGTCACTCCATCTTGTTGAACAACAAACCCGCGGCATTATTTAAAATCGGCCACTAAACACTTGTTTTCTTGCACCCGCGAATCGCCGCGAACTCCGGGCAGCGAAAGCCACCACCGGGACGGACAGCGAACGAGGACTTTAAGCTCAAGTGAACTGTCACATGTGCTGAGATGACACTTCCCCCCCCCTCACTTCCACTGACGAACTCTTCTAGAAGCGGCGATTCCCGCGTTCCTTAACGCCCCCCCCCTCTCCCAAGATTTGGCAACGCCGCCTGCCGCACCCGCCAAAATGGGTGGCTCTGATTGGTGGATGGGATGTCTAACCTCAATTTGCAAGTTAACGGTGCATTCATTGAAGAAACGCACCGTTAACCTACAAATGTGAAATGAATCAACTTTATTCATTTTACATTTTTGTAGAATTGTCCCCTCGTTGTCTAGGGATCCCGGTATTACTAAATTTAAATGACCCTATATAACGATGAACGACGTACTGTACATCCGCATGAGTTAGATTTGATTTTAAGTAAAATTATTAACTCGCTCAACGAAAACATAAATTCTTGTTTGCTGCAGAACCGAAAGCGTTTTTCCGTGACAGCCTGTTGAATGGGGCGATCCCAGAGGCCCAAAACTTTGTCAAAGCTGCTTGTGATAATAGGCTAAGATTCTTAAGGTTTCAGTCACAAAATGTGGGATAGGAACAATCAACTCGGACTTTTACTACGATAGGCCATAGACAGGTGGATTTCCAGGGAATAGTAAAGGTGGAATTTTCCACCTTTTGTGTTCCACCTTTGCGAGGGAAAGCCCGAGCGGAGGTCGACACAAGGACTACCGTGTCGCACCGGGCTTCAGCCTCAACCCTGACCTAACTTAACCTAGTTTAACACCACGTAACTTTTACAGGGTTTCTCGAATTACTTCTCACAGCATTATGCCTACTTTCCGGCTGGTTGGTTTTGAATTTCAACGAAGGAGTACATAAGCAAAGGAAAGGTTTAGAAGATATCCAGGAAATTTAACATTATGGCTTCAAGGAGCTTCAAAGCTATTGCTGTCGTTGTAGAAGCACATAACACGCAACCGAAACACTATTTGTGGAAAATACCCGGCATAGATACCCCGGGAAATACCCCGCAGAGATACCCCGAAAAACACAGTTGAACGCTTCGCATTTTTTTTTCACAAGGACTTGTTCGCCGAGGTCTTCTTAGAAAAGCGTGGGAAGCAGAACAGTGGGGCCAGCAAATCTCTTAACCACTATAAGTGGCTGCTCATTCAGACATTTATGCCTGAAAAATATTTTTAAAACTCCGCCATTGTTAGGTTAGTCTACGTTTTTTTTTAAAAAGGTTAGTTTTATGGCACATCTATTTAGAAAATTTAGAAATAATTTAAAAGTACTACGTCATTGTGAAGTACCACAAAAAGTCAATGAAAACGATATAGGTAGAATTAAACTAATTTGGTCCGTCCCGCATGTTTGGAAAATGAAGTAGCTAGTTAAGACATTCGTTTTAAGATATCAATGCAATGTTTATGATTTCGCAAAAAGAAGCATTTTCAACAATTTAAGAATGTGCTCTCCAAAACAGCAAGCAAAAAGTGAACAATTTGAACCCATTGCTAATTAACCCATAAGAGCCCAAAGTATTTGGAGTGAAATTTAGCTTAAGAGAAATTCGAAGGATTTTTCCCGTTAAATTACGCAATTTCAAGGCTTAGAAAAAGCCTGAATTATGAAATTTCAGGTTTCCAGAGGGGTGATATCTTCAAAATTCTGAAAATATACTGAACTAAAAAGATCCTCTAAAATATTTTATTTTTTTCTGTTTTCGAACGGCATCTCTGGGCAATGGGTTAATTTCGTCTTTAAAAAGCGAATCTTACTATCATTTTTGAAGAATATTTTTAGGTTCGGGTAGTGAAAACTCATGTCTGGAGAAAAAATAAAAAAATAAAAAAAAGCATTCCTCTACGAGCTTAACATCAGA
>Ga0058701_10001658_pt1 | contig 16093 bp, 9 predicted proteins | sample AgamicOrMae_FD_97039 | JGI IMG/M metagenome (GOLD analysis project Ga0058701, IMG submission 97039) | Agave microbial communities from Guanajuato, Mexico - Or.Ma.e | ecosystem: Host-associated > Plants > Phyllosphere > Phylloplane/Leaf | place: Guanajuato, Mexico | collected 2012-06-04
ATCTAATCGGAACCAAATCTTCTGGGCTTTGTTTAGGAATGTTGTCCAAACATTTTAAGCACAGAACGAACATTTTTAACCCACCGGTCCAATTTCTACAGCAGTTCAAAAAACGAAAAAAAGTGAGTCCATACTTTTGACCGGTACTGTACATCTCGCCTAGTTTACGTACCCTTTCAAAAAAAACAAAAAAACACTGCTGTACTAGACGCTAAAATTAAAATCAAAAGGGCGAAGGGGGAGGGATTTACGTGGATACGTTTTGGGATCATAATGTATATTACATGCATTCAAATTACATTTTAAAACTCACCCAAAATATATTCCAAATATGTTGGAAATTGCCTTTTCGTGTCTCATAAATAGTCTTATGAAATAAATTTGAACTGGATTCTAATTATAGCATCAAAAATGTATTATAAACATGTATATCTCAAATGTATGGATATATTTTTAAAAATATCCATACTTACACTTGAAACACATATCTTGTAACGTAGGATAACAAAAATCAATAGTGAATTTTCACTCCTACAGCGAATATTTACTACCACTTTTTAGCGTGAACAGCAAACCTTATAGGCCAAATATTTTGTATGTAATGGCATTATGGTAAAGTACAAATTTACATCACTGAAAATAATCAAAAGTTGAACAAATATCTTAGGTCCTCGAGCCTTACTACTCACAATCAGACAGTTAAGAGAGGTTACTGATACGTATCACTCAGGAGTGGCTCTGAATTAAATAGGAAAAACATTGGCCCAAACATACCTTTGCCGCGGAACCTTCCATGAGGCCCTACCACGTTGCTTGCGGAAGACAGTACACTCGAAAAATTCAGTATCAAAAAGTTGTGGACGCCTCTTTTTTTCCATCTGCTATCTTCTCAAAAGCCACGTCTACGAGCGTTTTTATACCGACTTTGATTTCATCCCGACAAAACATAATCCGATGGAAAATTTTACACTATATTCCGACAGGTTGGGAGAGACGAGAAGAGGTTGGCGCATGGAAAGTGTTCGCGAATCGCAAATAAAGGCGTGGTGACGATAAATATACGAACCCCTTCTCACGAGAAAAGTGCCATCGAACCCGCTTTGTACAGTGGCTCGCACTCTAATTTTTTAAGGTAGCAATTTTAACCTTTTGGTTCAACGTTTCGTCGTCAAATCGAGCGGAACGACAACGGAGAGAGGCAAGGGGCATCTAACCTAACTTAACCTATCATAACAAAGCCCCTTGGTTTTTACCAAGATTAGTTGCAGTCACTTGTGCCTCGCTTCGCTATCGCTCCGCTTGGCGACCGTTTAATTAGGTAACCCTAGGTTAAGTTAGGTTACGTGGCTTTTGCCTCGCTCCGCTCGGCTTAACGTCGTAGTTGTTGCACCAAAAGGTTGAAAATGCAACCTTAAAAATTTAGAGTGCGGAGAAAGAGAGAGGCGGATGTGACGTTCAACTTGGATGCTCTATTGAGCATGGAAGTAAAATCGGTAGGCATCGTTTGCAAAACCCAATTCATCGCGGCTTGGAGTAGTAGAAATCTACTTTTCCAAGATCGCGGATCGCGGCTACACTAGCTACTAAGCAGGTTGAATTTTCCACAACCGTCGTTCAAACCTTCATTACGATAGACTAGTAACCACCGATAATGTTCGGAAGTTTACCATAAGTCTTTGTAACTTACAAAAGGTTAGCCTTGGTCGGGTTATGAGCAGAGGACCTTGCTTCTCTACCAATGTGCTGTTTGTGTTGAGCTACTAGTCTGCTCGGCTATCAACAAGCCTACGTCTCGGGACTGTTGCTACCGCTGAGCACAGTTATTGAGAGCTGTTTGGTGTACTATATTTAAAGGGAAGGTTATCCCTTACCTTATTCTCCTCTAGGGAGATGCTCGCCTTATCTACTTGCTTCTATTCTGAAGATCTTTCTCACTATGCAAAATTAATGATTCTACTTCGTCTCTAAAAATTCGGTGGTTCAGTGGTCCCTTTGATTTTCTCGTCTATTTTAAATACTGACAACCTCAACTATTTTTCAAACTATATTAAAAGGGAAAATTAGGAAAAAACGAAAGGAGACAAATCATCAGAGATTTAAGTCATCTATTTTAAACCTGATACATGTGGAATTCAAATATACAAATCTTACCCATTTTACAATGATTTGATGATCCAAGACTGGTGGTACAACAGTCTTATCCAACGGACACTTTGGAGGTACAGACGAACGAAAACCTTAGACTTATTTAGAATTTTAGCACTATCCGGTCATTATCGCGACGAAACTTTAGCGGGTTACAAAACCAACTGCTTAAGAAGAAGACATATCGAACATAACGCAAACGTCAGGCAAAGTGACAAAGTGCCAAGCTAGTCTCACGAACGAATTACATTGAGCGAGTCACAATACGAGAGAGCAATCGAAGTAGTCACAATACGAGAGAAAGAAGTAGACACGGCATCTAAATTTTGCTCAGTATAAATATCATTTCCCTTTCCCTACTCATGAACAGAAAACTGCAAGCCTAAGAGAAACGAAAGTATGCCAACTTGTCGCTCGACCACGCAAATGAAAAATTGATAATTTTAATTCTAAATACAGTGAAAACCAAACACGTGTTCGTGTTTTTAACAGAAAATTCTTGTCTGTTTTGGATTTGAAAATGAAACGCATGTAGCACGTATTTTGGTAATTTTTATAGACCCGGGCTCGGCCACATCAGTGGAAAGCTTTTGCCGAGACCTTTTGAATGGACCATTTCTGTTAGATGATCAAATCGGGGAGCGAATGATCTTCGAATGTAGAAATCCGACAGCAATGAGGTTTGCATAATAAAACAGTTAAAGCTAAATTTTCAAACGATAAGCTTCTATGACGACTGCGACCGTCTTCACTTGTTAAAATGGGTCTAACGTCGTCGCTTAGAAGTGCATCGAAGCACAATCGGAGAGAGGCGGATAAAATGCAAATGCACGGAATAACGAATTCGGTAAATCAAATCAATCGGCCAACACAACAATTTAAAATTTACTTCATATGCTACATTCCCTCTGAAAGCGGCGCCCTGTAGGACTTTTGGAGGACATCCGCTCCCCGATTTACTCCGTTCTCACAAACAGCGAAATGCTCCAATGACACAACAAAGGCCTATTTTAAAAAATAAACAAAACAGCTAGTACCCGTCTTGTTTTCAAGCCTAAAACAGGCAAAAACTCATTAAAATAGGTGTTTTGTTTCTAAGAAGTGGCAACATCAAGCTTGCACGCAAAAAAAAAAAAACAGTGAAAATTACTTAATGAGTGAAAACTTACTCATTAAGAAATTTTCACAACTTATTTTTTTATCAGCATGTGGCCACCGCTACATCCAGTTCGGTACATTGAGTCTCCCTCCGCAATCGTTATTTTATCGCCACCGTGAAACACACGATTGGATTACCAAACCCCTAAAAAATGTAACTTTCATCGGAGTGTAGCTTTGCGTGTCGGAGTGTCCTACAGCAAAACTACATCAGGTATAACTGAGTTATCCCTGTAGTACGATCTCTGGAGACGTCAAGTCAACAACAGTTAAGGAAAACAAACAAATCAGTGAAACAGGCGAAGTCGTTGTCATCTCCCGGTCGCCCGGGAGTTTATCATAATTGCAAAGACAAAAGAGTATCGCCGACAAAATTACTCGGGTAAATTCGATATGAACACGAAAAAGTTGCGCATCGCCGCCGAAGGTGTTGGCAAGGCGAGAACCCGCCATACGTGGAGTTTCTTCTCTAACTTTTAGATGGGAAAAGTTGGGACAATTGCGAGCTTTAAAGAGTGTCTATTCAGTGTTTGCATTGGCGAGGCGCGGCTCGGCACAGCGCGGCAAGCGGGCCTCAAAGCGGGGCGCCGGATTCCTTTTGCGTTCGCGAGACAGCTCACCCAGGCGCACTCACATCGTAAATATCTTTTCAATGGATATTGGGCAAGAAAACATTGGCAGACGACGAAAATGGAAGACAGGAATCTTGTGCGTTCTTTTTTGAAAAGTACGAAAAGTCACTACATGTAGGCATACATATCTGGACGATGCTGCACCGCACACTATAATTGCGTTGCACGAAAATTTGTGAAAGGCGTAGAATAACCTGATGACTTCTAGCGCATCCTTACCAAACTTGAATGAACCAACCAAACGTTAACGAATTCCTGCATTAGATTATACGGACTACCGACGTATGAACGCGAAGTTTAAGTAAGTTATACGTTAGACTTAGAGTAACTTAGGTTAGGTTCACCTCTGTCAATTTGCCAAGTGGTTTACAACCAGTCCGCACGGCTATCGCTAAGCCTGACGCCGCTTACTTCTTAGTTGCTACCGCTGGGCCTAGTAACAATGAAACACCTGTTTTACGAAGTTATTGCTAGTTTTGGGAGGGGAAATGAAAACGCGTTGTGGTAATTTTTCAAGGAAGGATTATCTGCAGCCACATCAATGGAGAGCTCTTGCCGAGACTTTTAGAATTATACGACTGAACGTGGGTATATCTTGAAAAATAACCAAAGTGTACACCTTTCATATAAGACTTCAATACCTGAAAGAGGCTAGAACTCCCCATAACATTTTTACTGAGAGAGGTAGCCACATCAAGCATGGCGGTCGGCATCTAAGGTTCAGTGCCTAGCCTCGCTCCGCTATCGTTGACGAAAAAGTCAATTATATCTAGTAAATTAACGAAAGAATAGGTTGATCAATTGCAATCTTTATCTAACGAAGCTTGACCAAACCTGAGATAACTAATGTTGGGTAACGCACAAATAAAGTAGCCTAACCTGTTGCCTGTTTGCGAAGGGAGCCATCTGGCATTGGCCGCTTTCTTCGCCCAGTCGGTGCTGCTCACTAAAATCATCAAGGCACTCACCTGCAAAAAAATGAAAACGCTTGTAAGGTTATGCGAGATAATAGACAGCTACCTGATACTAAACGCAAAAACCTGTGTTCTCGTAAATCAGACACAGATCACCTATAGTTTCCCCAAAATTAGGTGACGCATTCCATATGACAAAGCAGTGCAGGCTTCCTGTTTGCACTACTGTCGTAAGAAGCTGTCAGTTGCAGTCGCACGCTCCAAAATCGTGTTCAAGTCTCGTTCTCGTCGGTCGCAACTGCCTGACATCTTCCGACGACAACTTTTCCGTCTCGTTTAGAAAGTTTAAGTTGCGACGGTCGGTGTGGTTTGCCAGCTGCATAATTAGCGAGCGAGACAGCTGACGACGACAGACAACAAACACTGCGCCACTTTTCAAAGAATCTTAGGCGATCTCTAAACAAAAAATATGTTTAGATATTTCAGGCGGCCTCATGTAGACGAAGGAAATTCTGCTTTTCTCCCCCATTTTGCCTCAGCCGCTGCAATGTGTATTGCGTGCAAGTGCAAGATGGAAGAAGAAGAAAGGGGAAGGGTCCGGATTGAGCTGTTAAAGTGATGACAACCGTAAAATCGGCCCGCAGTTCTGCTTTGGAAAGGATAACGTAAATCAAAAATGACCCTTCGATGTTTTCTGTGTAGAGACAAAACGTGCTTCTTATTAGGCTTCGATCTGTCGGGACAAAATGCAGTAGATGCTGGATGAAGGATAACAATTACAAAAAAGAAATGAAATGAAAAAAGAGAAAATATTTTCGTCCGTTTGAGGTCAAGTTTTAATCACATCGCGAAGCAAGATATTACCACCTAAAATGATAACTAAATTTAATTCCTTCTTTACGATAAAGAGGATACTACTGCGTGTCACAATGGCTAATTCCATCTTACGGTTCCCATAAACTTATAGCAAATCTATGATTTTCGCTTATAAAATGTGAACGACATGTAAACCTCGTAAAATAAGAAAAACTTTTTGTTTATTGATATCTTAGGACCATAAATTTGTATCGATTAACCTTCAACAACCTCTTCTTTTCAAAGTGGAGATTCAAGTAGAAAGACCCCTGTCAGGAAATGAATTATTAAGAATATACCCCCGTGGCAAACTAGTCAAGTTCACATGGAACTGTAAAATGCATGTTTAAAAATAATCTAGAGATTAGAATCTCTTTGAGTCAGACTAACATATTGGTCCAATATTTACCTACCCATCAGTTGATTTCAAACTTTCAAAAAAATACGGTTGCTGATTTGACTTATTTTTCACGAAAAATGTGTATCCCTTGGAGGTTTTTCTCGGATTTTTCTCAAACTGAATGGTAAAACTTCAATTTTTTGGGCTCAAAAGTTTTGTGGTAGGGTTAAAACTGAGAAAAATACTTTATTACTCTCTTGTCCTGTCTATAGGTATAATAATAAATAAATTTCTCGATTATGCACTTTCTTCAATGAGGTCTGCATTCTGCATATATCACCATGTATTTTTTGTCACTTCTAACAAGCTCAGACTCGGAAACTAGAACATGAAACTTCCTTTAATTTTACAACACTGCGAGGATATATGATAGCTACAAACTATATAAATTTCAGCTTTTCATCTTTATTTTGTCACCGCGGGGTAAAATCCTTAAGAGTTCAGACACATGTAATGAGTTTCGCCGAGCTTCAAGAAGCAGCGCCCGAGAAAAATTTCCCGATAATCTAGTTGCTTTGAATAGTTTCACAGAGTTTTTAATTTCATGAATTTTGTTATTACATTTTCATGGATTTTGTCAATGAGATAAGGTGGTCCAGGCCAGAAACCTGCGACAAGAAAATGTAGCGTTAGATGGGACAATGTTTATAATTTGTTTCTGACCGCGACCGCCAAATCTCAATGAAATTAGAAAAGTGCTCAAACGAAAATTTCTTGAAACTATTCAAAGTTTCAAAATAATCGGGAATTTTCACTCGGGCGATACTTTCTTAAGCTCCGACGGGTAATTGAAGAACCTATTACATGCGTCTGGACGCTGAACGTTTCATATCTGGACAGAGGCCATTTAGCGAAATCTCACAAGAAAGGGTATTTAACCTGTTACACGTCGATTTAGGCGAGACAATTTTTGTAGTAGGCTATTGTTACCTTCTAGAACGAAAATCTGCAGGTTATTAGCTGCGAACGTTCATAAACAAGAGCGAGAAAAAGGTTTCAATTTTTGCAATCGTCCTATTACACCAGGCTGTATTGGAAGCAAAACGTGCGTGTTGACAGTTGCTTCTCATGTTTTTGGGCGTGCTTATTTAAAATACGGCGATAAATATTGTGTTTAAGAAACATTCACCCCATTAGCATTTCGGTCATGGGCATAAAAAAGGTTAAAACGGCGGTAAATGCGTAGTTTACGGTAGGGAAGGGCACGGAATTTACACTATGTGCATTGTCTAGGGTCCGAACCGCTTGGCCAAACTCGCCCTAATCGATTAAGTATTTAACTTGGCTTCTGTAGCTCAAAATCAAGTAAACAAAGTAAACAATAAAATACACTATCGCGAGTATATGGGAACTAACAGTGGAAATGGATGGACCCTTTGAAACCACGTCGTGATGCGTGTATCTTCCCCAACAATAACAACAGGCACGTTACTCCGTTGTCTCATACCCAACACAAGTACGAGTCAAATGGGGCTGGTCAGCAGCTCAGCCACCAGTTTGCGTTTCTGCTTGAGTTAATTGGGGTATCGACGGGGTAAGGCACATGGACAAACTAACACCTATAAATGCAGCAAATGTGCGTACCGTCGCATGTAAACAAAACGGGAGTCAAATGGGTCACGCGTCCCACTTACAAGTTCGCTTGAAGACCAGCGTTAATTGTAGCGTCGGTAGGGTAAGTAAGGCGAAACGGTTCGTACACTACACAATAGACAAACTACTGCAGCACTGCATAGTGCTGTGCCCTCTCCTTAACCGATAACTTTGCTTTTACCGCCGTTTTAACCAGTTTCTTTGCTCATGACCACATTGCATAAGGGGTAAAAGTTTCTTGAACGCACTATTTATTGCCGTTTATGATATCAGCACGCCCAGAAACATGATAAACGATTCCAAACCCGCACGTATTGCTTCAAAATACCGCCCGGCGTAAAATGTCAGTAGTTTAAACATTTGTTGTTGTTGTTTATGGACGCTTGCAATAATCTCCAGATCTTTCTTGACGACAACAATACTTGAAAAAATGTTTCGTCAAAATAGACGAGTAGGTTAAATGCCCTTCCTTGTTAGATTTGTAAGCCCTGCCGCTCATTTTAAGTTAGAAGACTAATAGGCACTTACATCCTGTAATTTGAATCTCTTATAGACTGCCACAGCTTCTCAGAGCATTCAACTCATCTCATTAAAATTCAGCTCAGGGAATGAAAATTTCAGATAACTAATTGTGTGCTAATAGTCCAGCGAAAACAAACTACTATTGCGTCCACTGACAACAATCATGAGATTTATGGGAGAAAAATCGTAAACAGTAACACAACAGAATAAACTTTCTTCACAAATCCATGGGAAGCACACAGAAGTAGCTATGGCATGTAATGCTTCGGCTAGACAATCGGTTCGAGAAAAATATTTGGGGGACAGTAAGAACCAATCGCATTTGTACTCACTCAGAAATTCAAGCTGGATCTCCTCCAAAAAAATCCCACTTGATGTGGAGCTCAACCACTTCTGTCATTTCACTAAAATCAATCATATCACTAAAAGCAACCAAATCACTAAAATTAATCAAGTTACTTATCACACTTCATATAAGTCGGCAAAACTTCAACTCAAACACATAGAAACTGACGTAGGAGCACATCGACTCGACTTGGCTCAACAGTCAACACGGCCTACTCGCCTGGTCCGACTCGGAGGACCAGCGGAAGACCGCGTTCAGCGCCGCTACACGGATGTCGGAGGAACTGTGATGAATCCGTATTTGGATGAATCAGAGATAGTGCGTCTGCGTCTGTTCGGACCGGAAGTTTGGTCCAAGCGTATCGTGCTTGACAGTTGCCGAGAAAACATAGGCATACCGTGTGCTTGGACCAACTTTTTATTTCACCACGTTTTGTTCAACTCTCCTCTACATTACTTGAAACGTAAAGCACATTCCCTGTTAAGGGGCCGTCCATACCCGTTTACATTTGTTTACCGATTTTGACCCCTCCCCCTCCGTTGACACACGATGACATAGGCCAAAACCCATCCTTCTCTCTTGGTTTTAAACGTTAACAGTTTGATAGATATCATCCTTTGTTCACGCTTTAACCCAACGATTTTTTTTGCCGAAAAATAAAATGAAATATAAAACTGTATTGCTTTTATGAACAAATTTCATGTCTCGTAATAAATATATGCTCAAAGTAATGACAGACGAACGCGAAAAGACGTCCGCGCTAAGCGCAACAAACCCCCTCTTTTAACGTTCAAAGCACGCTGCCTGTTTACATTTTTCAGATCGTTTAGGTCTTTTGAAGACTTAAAATATGTTATATTGTAAACATGGTCGTTTCAATTATCCCTTCTACCTCTTCCCTTATTGACAATTGTTGACAGACTCCCCCCTCCCCCCGGTTGACAACGTGGATTATGGATGGCCCCTAAGGCTGCACTATCCAATCACAATATCAACATTTAATTACCCAAAAAATACTTTGAAAGCTCCAAATTTTTTTCCAGTCAAACCACGCATGGATTGATTGAAAACAGTGACTACTTTTTGGATATGAGAAGCTTTTGAAGGACATGTTTAGGATATACCTATTTTAAGGCAAAGGCCGGTGAGAACGCGTAAACATAGAAACTCATAACGATATAATAGTACAATACCTGCAAGTATTAAATAATCAGAGCCCAAAATGATTTTTGTATCCCTATGAAAATCCATCTGTCGGAAAGACCAGGTAGGGACCGTAAAGCACAGGCATCTGTCCAGTATCGGTTGTTACGCCAACTGCGCGGTTTCAGTGGTCATGAGCACGCGCAGCCTCGCTGTCGCTACAACAGCGTTCTTTACTTTGACCACAGGAATACATACTAAAATAAACCAAGAGCGAGATCTATTTACGATATTCGCCGTGAGTCGAATTTATGTCGTAAGTGTTTGGGGAACAATGAGGTTAAGATGCCATGGAAATCGGTCAAAAAGTAAGAAAGTTGTGCTCAAGGAATTATTTGGTATCCTCGGAAGTATGGGGGTAACGTATAGACAATATTTTTTGGGCGTATCCGAATACATTATTCGATATAGAGGCATATACAACGTTACACCTTTCTGTTTTCAAGTCGGCTGATCTTTTGGTAAGCGTAGGCGTGCTTGGCGTCATTGTTGCTTTGGCAGCGTTTTTACCTGAAATCGCAAAATGATTTGAGAAAAACTAGAATATAGGCAAAGGTCCATAGATGTTTCACGTTACAATTATGCTATATGTAGCACGGTACGCACTCTAATGACAATACAATTTTTTTGGAAGAAATGTAAATATTGCTCCAGATTAAGAAAACTATTAAGAAATCTCAATGTCTGGGGGATTTAGAGACTCGATTATTTATTCATTTATTAAGACGTGCTAAAACTAACCTCTTGTCGCCTTAGTCCTAATACGATGTCTCAAAACAAGCACCGAAACAGAATATATCTGAAATCATGTCATAAACCTAGGGTACCTTGATATTGTATCAGTAGCGATTTCATTGCCTTCAAATATTAGTTTTAATCATATCACTATGCTATTAGTTTTGCATTTATTCCATTTCATCCTGATTTTTCGCCCCTATCCTGCCCAATGATTGGACCGTTTTAGTGTATTATGTTCAGCTCGCGTAGTCAATCTTTTTTATGTCGGTTGTTATGAGCAATTAGAACTGTTTGAAACGTAGGTACGGTATCAAAGTTAAGATGATTTTAACGGCAGCAGGCATCCAAGCATTTTAAAAATTGAAAACCAACAGGCGTCCGTCTTCGTGACAAATGTGTAGACATTCACCGCGGCAAATAACCCTCCTATTCACGAAAGTAAACAGCGCGCTTTGCTTTTATCACTTAAATGCTAGCTAGTAAAGTCGAAGCGATGCTTGCTCATGTTCATGGCCTATCTCCGCTTTCAATTTCTTGTTTTCACACTTCATTTTCTTTTATCTGTCGCATTATCTTGTTATTAGGGAGTCTCCGTTCCATTACCTTCTTTCTCTCTCTTTTCTTTTTTTAATCGCCGTCCCTCCCTTCGAGTACAGGGCGTGCGAATTGCAGTGCAGCCAACTCGGCGGGATTAAAACTCAAGGAGACTATTCGGCGGTTGGTAGCACTGGCAAAAGGAAGAAAAGAGGGGTCCTCTCTCTGTTCGAAAGAAAACGATTTGGCATACCTTTTGTTAATGTTATTAAAAGATATCTCCTCAGAGAACATGCAAAAGGAAGCTAAATACGATGTTTCCCTCGAAAAACTTAGAATGGAGAACCAGCAGGGGCAATAAAACAAATCCCCACAAAGTTCGTCAAAATATTTTTCCTTTTATTTGAATTTTTTTGGAGCGGTAACCAACTCTCGTATTTGATACTAACTTAACTCATATGTACCTCAGTCTAGTCAGTCCATCAGGATTTAATTAATCAGTGATGAAAGCAAGAAACGTTCTGGGTCAGGACGTTTACTAAGTATGTTGTTACGTTTTTTTTCAGTGTAATTTTCTTTTACGTAATGTTCGCGGGAGCATCCCGATGGAGATGGGTTAGGCACCTGTGCTGACATTCATGTATGGCGTATTGCCTATCTTGCTGTTGTCTGACAATGAGACTTAGGAACGCTTATGCTCGCCAAGTTGAGTTTCAAACGCAAATGAGGAATATTAATTTATTTTTTTTATCAAATCCGTAACCAACCACAAATCTTGGTTTTCCTCTTCTTCCTCTTTTTGATTAGAGGAAGAAGGTGAGGTCGAGGGCAAACAGCTACACAATCGGAGTACAAAATAAGTGCAATCGTAGTTTGCGATCGCTTTCAAACTTTGCAATACATTACTGCATAGCCACCAAAACAAGCACATTGCAATAAATTGCAGTCATTCCGATTATCCAATCGTTGCACAGTCGCCACATAAGTCGATGGCCCCTTCGTTTTTTCTGGTTCACAGAGCATCTCGTTACAAAATCATGTAGACAAACCAGAAACAAAATCATGCACAGGTTGGTTGGTACCTAAATTCTATTTTATACCTCAGTTTACCATTACCTTTTTTTAATATTCTTCTAAGGACGGAGTTGGGCACTACTCCCGCTTATTTCGTATCCTACGGCGGACGGCGGGTATGTTATTCAACCGCAGTGATTGATTACCCTTATTTCTATGAGGACACAAGCCTAATATTGTTGGAGCCGATCGCTGTAACCCTCTCCTTGGAAGTGCGAGGTGTGAAAGGATTTTCACTACGCAAGGCGATATGAAAACCAATAAACAGTAGCCTTTCTTCTTCTTCGATCTAACAAGATCTTGGATTTAAAAATATAAAAAAAAGTTAAAACCTATACATGGTTAAGACCCCTCTCAACTTGCTAGTTTAGGGAGGAGCTCCGGGGGAGGGGGGGTGAAGGTAAAATGTTCACGCCTCGCGCTTTTATATGAGCGCGAGGCCCTTTGTATTTGGTGTCGGTAGGTGTCCAATTTACTGGGAGGAAAAGGTTTGTGTTCCCACTGGGGCGTTTTTCCTGGGCGGTGCACTGTGCTCATGCAATTGGTGTACCGGTCCGGTACATACCTATAAAATAGTGCAAATGCGGTTCGCATCGCAGTCGTTAACTTTCGCTTGTGATCGTTTGCGATCATTTCAATTGCATTAGCAATAAATTGTCAACATTGCGATTTTGCAGGAGGGTATATAGCCACCGAACCAATGGATGCACCCTCAATCACATTGCTTGGAATTCCGAAGGATGGATTCCTTTTCTCGTGTCTCGACAGCTAGGAGTATCGCCAAAGCTATACTCTTTCTCGGTGTATCGACAAAGCTCCTAACTGACATTACTAGAGTATCTTTTCCTCGTCACAGTAAAAACTATCCCCTGTTTCAAGCATGAAGGTAAAACAGGGGAGGGGGGGTAATTTGATTTTTTTTAGAAGATAACTCTATCAACAACTGTATCAGTGACGAAACCTATTCATTGTTGTGGTCGATTGGCAACCCCATCTCAAGTCATCTTCTCTCATCAAGTCTCCGCTCTGCGTTGCATCAAAAATCTAAATAAAAAGAAATCTGAGGTTTTCGCTAATTTTTTAATTCCAGTGTCAGTTACACAAAGGTAATGGGATTACATTAAGGGATTCATAATACTAGTATGATAGTGAGTACACATACATGGAGCTTACAGCCTAAATTTCTTCATAAAAATTCTGCTTTAAAATGATCCTAAACCCAAATCGTAGGTTGATTTTGAGGTACTCTCTGCTCATCCTCAAAACACGTTATCATGGTTTAGGACTTTGAAGCCTCAAACACTTTGTAATAAGACTTCTTGTCACCACCGTGCAAAACATGTTTGGACCCAGATGAGTACCTTCGATGACCAAAAATGTGTGCGACTTAAAATACCATTCTTTTGCCACGTACAAATTTTTGATGTCTGATACACATCAACTGAAGCACAATTTATTTGTCTCAATGTCAGAGCCATATATGTGTATACTTATTCTTAACCTTAAAGATATAGCATTTCAAATTATCTTCGACAGAAGCTGGAGTTAAAATTATGAACAATATTGCAGAAAATACCACTTCTCAGCTTTCTAAAAATTAATAAAGCTCTGTACATAACTACTAAACCATGGTTATTAGTCTGAGAGCTTTGCGTATGTGCACTCATTCGTAAACCATCAGATAAAAAAATAATTTGGTTTAAACTGAGTTGTTTTAAGACGAGCTGAAACCAAAAAATGTTCAAAACCTCCAAAACTGTTATAAACTGTAAAAAGACAACCAGAATGGCAGCCGTGTGAAGAGGTGGATCACAGCTGCTCAGTTTCTTTTGTCCTGTGCTATGCATCCAGTAAAAGTTTTGGCGGCTGGCTTTGCACTGTTGCCACGGCAGCACTCTTCCTTTTTAACTAGGGGAAGATGTTTGAAGATCAAAAACTAAATTGCTGGATTCTCGATCTGATATTCCTTCTTTACACTTCATGGATTGCGTTGTTAACTTCGCCGAATTCGCTCATAACCAGGATAGTCAAGGCTCACTGGAATACCAAATGCACCTGGGTCACTGGAAGACCCAGAGGCAGGGCTCTGGTTACCAGTCACCACTTTCTGGAACATGCTAAGAGTGTAGGAATGTTTAGAGTTTTGTTCACCGGACATATTTATTCCTGATGCTTTTTCCAAGGGAAAGAAAGTACAAGAGCTCGGTTGCCAAATTTTGAGATATTCTTAATTTTAACGGCGATTGACTCAAGAACGCCGAGAGATAACCTTGCATGTCGGATATGTTCTTGATCGCTCTCGAGCAGAGCAGTTCATTCATGGGATTAATCATTAGGTTACCTTGATCGGTTGAATAGTTTACCGCGTTTAAAAGTGACTGATTCGCGAAATCGGGCAACACTGTGCACGAATGTGGCGTGTGTATCCAGATGGTCAACTTAATTAAAACATAACCTCGACCGCAATTAAAAATGGGTGACATGAAATAAGCTGTGCAATAGGATTCGAGATTCAGGCATCTTTAAGAGACAGCACAGCTGGGCAGACGGCAGCATTCGACAGACACGGAACAATGCAGACCCTCGGTTGCTTGCCTGCACTCACTCTACTTGTACTCCCAGGTAAGAATATCCAACACCAAGTCGTTCTAATTATTACTCTAAACCAATTGAAAATATGGCAGATGTGTTTTACGGACATTTATCAGGCTCATATTCAGAGCATATTTTTTTTTTTGCTCTTTAAGGTTCATTAAACAAGCTGAGTCGGTTCCGAATGGTCGAAATTAAGGATATCCTTCGAAAGCCAACTCAATCCGCGCGATGGGTACAAATAAGTTGCTCCAAACCTTGCATAAATTTTCGGGAGTGTTGGGGAAGGTCTATATTTTTCTTATTTCAACTTAATTATACGAATCATAGTGATTCCATATTGGTTTAGTAGCTTCAAAGTCACACTAAAACGCTACTTTGGCAAAATTTCAACGAAATTTAAAGCTCAAACCTCCCGATTTCTGTTACTTCATGGTGACCCATTCACTTTTTCGCCAACACAGTTTTACTCAAGGAAGACTTACCTGAATGTAATTTGTGAAGAAGGTGAGTTTATTCAGCCCCCCTCAAAAAAGAAAAAAAAGGGGGGGATTTTGGTTATATAATTCCGCTCCACCTTAAGATTTTTTTAAACTTTCCCTGACCAAGTTTTTCAAAAAATAGATCGGTGACCCCTCATTTTTAAGAGCGTTTCAGAAGCATCTTGACGTAAGGAAAACCAAGAAACCCCTTCTCTTAATTTATCTTCACATGCCTCTGGGTGGAAGAGTCCTTAAAGCCACAAACAAGACCCTAGCCTTCCTTAATCGAACGAAACAAGCAAATATAGACCGAAACGAGCAGTTAATGTCTTCTCACAATTAGTCTCTTGAAACGGTTAGGCCTAATGTGTGCACCTGACTCCGAAATCGAAACAAGTATTCCTCGCCTGACAAAGTATTTTACTAGGCCATGATTCCAAACCTCTGAATGTTCTCACACGTCAGTGGCGACTTACCCGGTTAACACTGCGTAAAAACCCGAAACAGAGATGCGAAATTATGACGTCCAATGCACTTATTAAGACTTTCTATTTATTTCTCGGCTGTAAGCCTTACTACGGCCAGCGACATAGCAGAGAGGAGGGAGGGGTAATACCCCCCCCCCTTCCCCTCTTTATGTTTGCTAACAGTAAGTTTCGATTTGAAGGTTCAAATGCTCTTTGGTTACATTGGTTTATTAGTTGACTCTGGTTTTGAGTGTGATACGGTACACATTATGTTATGGTAAAGAAAAGGATATACTATTTTTAAGGTTAACATTTAAGAGGAAAAATGACGTTGTTGATATGCTCAAAAGGACCCGATGACAGGCTTTTAAATCGCTCCAGACAAATAACATAAAATTAAAACTGTGTTTTGCAACAAAAAAAAGAGAAAAAAAAGTG
>Ga0058701_10001659_pt1 | contig 16092 bp, 12 predicted proteins | sample AgamicOrMae_FD_97039 | JGI IMG/M metagenome (GOLD analysis project Ga0058701, IMG submission 97039) | Agave microbial communities from Guanajuato, Mexico - Or.Ma.e | ecosystem: Host-associated > Plants > Phyllosphere > Phylloplane/Leaf | place: Guanajuato, Mexico | collected 2012-06-04
GAGGCAAGAGGAGGTACCCGCCTTTCCTCCGGAACCTTCCTCGACCCACCCCACGCGCTGCTGCCAACACACATTAGTTTACAAAAAGTCACCAGATTTTGTTTGGCTCATCACTTATGGACACCACTGTACATTACTTTATAGCCCGCAGCCTCAGCTCGACCTTCTCTTATGACCGAGCCTGGTCATAGCAACGTAGACATCCATGTAAAATTTTTATACCAATCGTCTTAATCCTAGGAACTGAGCCAGAAACTTCGACTTAAAACCTACGTCAAATGTCTTAAATTTTTTGCGTCACCTTGTCTCTACGTTTGTTAAAATCGTTCAGTGCGGCTATTGCCGCTCCGCGGCAGGTCGTATATACGATCTGCCAGCGGCCATTGTGTTTGAAAAAAAATCCAGCATGAATGCAAGAGGCAGCTTCGCTACGCTCGCGCCTAAAAATTCTGTGGTCCCACTAATACGCTCTCGGCTCAGTGAGGTCTAGCTTGAAGGCAGTTAATAAGCAAGTTCGCTCATACGAAAATTACTCCCCATCCCTTGGAACTTCTTAATGTTATTTCACTTTTTAAATAAAATATCTTTCGGTTAAAAGACATGCGATCTTGGGGCGCGGCCCCTCGCCTCTCGCCGCCCACGAACACGAGTCCGAAGACGTGGACGCTGAGGTGTACTCGTCCCCCGGGTCCCTGACGGCCATGGCAGGTGGCTCGGCGCTGCGCTCCCGCCGGCCACTCCTGTCGCCGGTCCGCACCGCGGGGCTCTCCGCCTACGCGTCGACGCCGATCAAGTTCGAGGGCGAATCGGAGCACGCAGCCGACGACAGTCAGGGTCACGATGACACGCTGGTCACAGCGCTCCGGGGCCACTACGTCGTCAACACCGAGTCTCCGTACAACCACCACATCTCACTGAATGCGCACCACCTGGGGCACGATGGCGGGACGTCATCCGGGGTGGCTTCCGACTCTGGTACTGAAACCGACGAGCATCACACCTTCCCGACGATATCCAGCATCGGCGACCACCACGTTTACCCAACGATCGGCGCCATCCCGTACGAGAACGCGAAACCAACCGGGCCTCACGTCGAGACGATCGCCATTGCTCACAAGCCGCATCACAAACCGAAGGACCTCCACGGGAAGAAGGGCTGGTCCAAGTAAGTAAACTATTTCAAAAGACACATATTACACAGGAAGACTAATTCCTATTTCAGATAAAGCCAAACCCTTTGTTAGATCCATGGCAATAAGTCCCCGATTTTTTTTTGTCCTTCCGTGACTTTCTCCCAAACAAATACGTCCCCGCTGATTTTGTACCCCCCCCCCTTTTTTTTCGTCTCAAGTGCTGTAGTCCCCTATATTTGCACTGCTCAGTTAAAAACAAAATACTTGTCCCCGAAACACCTGCTGCTCGCGGTATTTCATCGACAAGAATGCAACCGTTCGTGGTGCTCAGTCTGGGCAACGCAACACCTTGAGCGGAAAGGTGCACTGCTGATGTTATGCTTCCGTAAGAGTTTCTGAAATGGCGCAGGGGAAACTCCTGGATAGCGAGAGGGGTCGGTTTATTCTAATCTATGGTGGTTACCCGTATACTCGATATAGAGAGAACAACGACGGGACGAAAACATATTGGATGTGTCGACGGCGACCAATCTGTAAAAAGCGCGCAATCACAACCACGCCAACTGGTATACCAGCGCACTTTTACTTTTCTTATTTAAAAGAAATTGAATATTATGAGACGATGGATTCTGCGGTACCATACGAAATACTTCAACCGTTGATGTGATCAAACTTGCGGATCATCCACTCGCCCCAGCTCGTGAAGAAGGTTACTATCATAGGAAGAAAAAACGTCCCCCACCTGCAACTACCTGGACATCGGTGTGTTGCGGTTGCCTACCTTTCCTCGGCATCAGCCAATCACCCGCCTGATTGCGAGCTAAGGTAGGTAACCGCAACACTCCGATGTCCAGGTGGTTGAAGGGGGGGGGGATGTTTTATCTGTCTATGATAGTACAGCTCTGGAGGCTTATGCTGGTATGAAGCGGAAATCCGCAGAGCACCCAGAACTTCCCCCTGCGCAAATTCTCAGAAGCGAATTACCCCAGATACAAGTTGGCACCTGCTAAATATGTAAATGTTTTGGGTAGTTGCACAAATAAGCTAGATTCTGTGGTTATATTATGGTGATCATACCCTAGTTTTCGATGACCGTTCCCCATTTTTATTATTTATACATAAAAAATCACACATACACAAGACCTTCCTTACTTTGATGGTGACGTTTTGAAGACAATTTTTCGGGACACTCTACAGGTACCCTCAACCGCGATACCCCACCTGCCAAAAAGGGAAACAATGAAGAGGACGTTTAACCGGCAAAGGTAGCGCACCTTTCCCAGAAATCCCAAAATATTAGGGAACTAGGTGAAATCACCGACGAGTTTAAGATGATACTAGGGAGGAAATCATTCTTTTGCTCTGACTCGTACTTGGACGACAAGTACGGTGACGATGATGACGACGAAGAGGACAGGCGACGTCGGGAAAAGCGGATTTTAATTTTTTTTACATTAAATTAAACAAGCACAGAAGGTGCTGCTAAAATAAGGGACCTCTGGATTAATAAAATTATCGAATTGGCTATTCGCCCACCTGCCCCTCATAAAATGTAGGTTAGGTTCCGTGCGTTCAAGTCACCTCACATTTAAAATGCATTACGTGCGTTCTAGTCTCCATGTATTTGCGCCGACGGGCGAAAAGCCAGGAACACAGGACTAATAAACCGGGGATAAATAGTAACCGAGGACAAATCAAAATCGAGCGAATTTACTGGGGACGAATTTACTTGGGACAATTTGTCAATGGAATCTATCTTGCAAGGACGCATTACCCTCTTCCTAACCCTTTTTGGGTATGCACGTAATCCAGGAGAAGAGCGTTCTCTGATTATTTTAAAAGATAAACCTACTGACAACTATATCAATGACAAGGTTTCGTCGAAGGCTCTCCTTTGACATGGATATTTATTGGGGTATCTTCAAAAATAACTAAATTACGCTTTTCCCCTGTTTGCGGTCTTCATACCTAAAACAGGCATCTACGGATCTACGGTACCCTAACGAGGGATTAGTTTTTACTGTGTAAACACCGACACATGTATGAAGCAAAATGTTCTAGTTATGGCCATCTCATACAAGATGTGCTGCTATAAATAAATTATTCATTACCTTGCTGCAACTTAAACGTATGGTTGCAGCCTAATGTTTCATTAATAACAATAACATATTAGTACACAGTTGTTACGAGTACATATCGAGTAAACGTTTCAAAACTGACGTTTAATTTTTTAGACGTGAATTTTGTTCCTTTCGTTGAAATTCTGTATAAAAACGCTTGTTTCTGGTATTTCCAGGCACTGGAAAACGGCTCTTCGCATGATGGCTGGATTGGCACCCCTCGCTCTTCTCTTAGCCGCTCTCCCTCCCAATGTTCTTATCGTCAACCCGACACAGTAAGTCATTTCACTGCGCCGTCGAAAAATCCATCACGAAGAAAAGAAAAAGTTTTTGGAAGACCCTATGGGTACAGTCGAGGGCATTTTTTTGTGCGATATTGACAAGCGATATCTTGTTTTTTTTTAATACAGGTTATTAGCAACACAATTGAAATCCACCGAAACGCGGGAATTGCACCTCCCTATCAAGGTGACTATAACGTTGGAGTCACTTCAGGCCTTATACACAGACAGGACAGGAGACGTTTTCGACTGTTTGTGCGGGTCACCTACTCACAGAATGAAAGGCAGCTTGTTTGGGTAACGGCTACGTTCGGCCCCAGGAAAGGCTGCCTCTCATCCTGTAAATGGGCAACCCGCACAAACAAGTGGCGTCAGAAAACGTCTCCCGTTTTCGATGAGAGTGGTTCCACCGTTATAGAGTCACCTTGCTCTATATCTAAATACGTCAGTAGCACCAACACAAATTTGAGGTAAAAATATTACTAGTCAGCCATTTACGCCCTTGACTGTGCCTGTGCTGGATAAGTAGGTCAATCGAGCGTAACCGGTACTTTAGTAAGTTTATAAAATAGCCCTATTCATAAGCATATCAATCGAATGAGTTCGGTCATCTCTATTGAAAAGATTGCTGATAGCACTATCAATAAAACTGTCCAAAATATAAGCTATACCCATTTTTATCTGAAAATGGACAACAGGCGCGGGTCTGCCCAAAAGGAGGAGTTAGGTTTTTTATTAGTGATAGCTGAATGGGTGCTGTAAATAAAGGGATATCCATACAAAACTTATTATAAAAATCCATTTCTTCGCCACGACTAATAGCGCTCATATTCTTCACCCCCAGTCTACTCAAAACATTTTATTTGATTCATCTAATTCTCAGAAACGTGAACAGGACCCCAGTGCCACACCACATGAGAGGAAGAACAGCGGACGTTCGCGATGACTCCGTGACCCTGACCGACCTGGCGTCGTGTCAGCGTGTTTGCGAGCAGGTCCGCGTCGCACTGTCCACTGTCCCGTTCGGGTAAGTTTCATCGAAGGATCTCCGCCATCGGCCTCTGTCAGTAGGAAAGTTCGTTTTCAGTTTTTCCTTGATAAACTGGTATATTACGGGACCTTTCCATAAGCTTACTCATATCAGATCAGGTCTGACTGAACGGGACGTTTTTTACCCGCCCAAAAATATTTCCTGTGTCTTCAGGGGTCGAGAGTCATGGCCAGGCTTCAGTGAGTTGGTGGAAGCCGCCAGGTCGCCGACGTGCGCCGAATCTCTGTGCGCACCGGACCCCGCACCGTCGCCGACAGCCACTGCGGAGACCACGCCGCCGGAGACTACACTAGCAAACGAAGGTCAAGAGAAGAAAAGACTCGTTAAAAAGTACATCAAAGCCATGAAAAGGAGGAAAACCCCACAACAGCCCACTGAGCCACAGACCACCTAGGGCGACTGACGTAAAAGTTCATGTTTAGATTAGTACTGTGCCTATTTTGGTCATGATGGTAAGACGGCTGTACTACGCATTTTGGCCAGGTTTTGAGGCACACTCATCGGTACACTGTTAGCGACAAAGGATTGACTTCCCGCCTCTGTGAACCATCCCGGTTTAACTTCACCTCGGTAGCATGTTGGAACTACCGGCAAACCGCGCAATGTGGGTTAGGTTGAGTTAGGTTAGGTTGAGCCGCTCCGCGCGGAAATGCCTTTGAGCTCGCCTCGCTGCCGCTTTGCTCGGCTGTCGCCAAGCCTGATGCAGTTTCATTTAAGGCGGCAGTAACTGCCGTCTAGAGAAAGCATCATCAAGATTGGTGGCCGTCAGATTAGGTTAACTTGCCTTTAGTTCAGTTAAGTTCCGTGCCCTGTGCCCCGCTCCATATGAGCTTCGCTTGGCTTGGCGTCTTGAAATGGCAGAACACAAGAAGAGGAAAATAACTGAGCCCTAGATGTTCGAAAGTGGGACATTACCGGAATGCAAAATGATGTCAGTTTTGCGTGTTTTTTTTCTTTTGTTTTTTTTGCCAACTTTGTAAAGAAACACGGTGTTGTACAATTACTTGTTTTTAGTGTTACCAAAATGAGGCAGTTGTTCTAAGGTGGAACAGGCCCGAATGTCATATTTCCCTATAGTATCGCGGTTGTTTTGTTATCCTTGCAGACGTAAAAAGTAGCCCAATCTTATAAACAATTGCCGGAAGCGACTGTCCCTAAGGTGGGACATGGGCCTAAAATAGGACAAAACGAAATTTGATTGTGCTTGTGTTTCTGTGGTTTACACATTTTTATTCCTCTTGTGTTTTACATCCCATCCATAAAGCCAATGGGACATCGAAATATTGGCCTGCTTCAGGCCCGTTTTTTTTTTTCACTGCGTCAACCCTGCTGTTAAGTGTATCATGTATCACTTTTGCTGTTTTTGTTGACATGAATTGTTCTGCTGCTAAATTTTTTACAATAAACGTTGGTGAAACGACTCAGCAGTTGAATTGAAACATTTTCTCACAAACAGCCCTGTCGCTTCTTAGGTACGCGTATTTGGCGTGACTCTGAAGTTTAGTAAAAACTTGCAAGTTGTTCAAAACAAGTGTTTCCTTTTGTGCGTTTCATGATGAATTTGTTATAATTATTGCAAAGCGCATTCGAATTCTCTCTGACAAAAGACAAGATCAATGACCTGCAAAAAGACAAATACCGTATTTATCCATGTATCGTGCGCACCTATTTTCCATTTTTTGCCACCGCAAAAAACGGGTGCGCACTATACATGGGAGCGCGCTATACATGGACCATATGCTCTTATTCCCAAGAATTATCTTAGCCTAATACTATTAGGGATTTTTGAGGACTCATGCACTAACTATGTCTCACAAATGTGTTAATGTTAAAATATCAACATAAAAAAGTATAAAACTTGAATTCAAACAGCATGCAAACGTAAACACCTATCAATCACACGGTAGATAAAGGCTAAAAAATATACCGTAGTAATAATTCTCGCGGTCAACGCTAGGTGGCTCTGCCCGTAGGTTCAGCCATAGGTGCGCATTATACATGGTACATAACTTTTTTTTCACTTTTTGACTCCCGAAAATCCGGGTGCGCACTATACATGGACAAATACAGTGCTGTATTTCTGGATAAGACGGCTAAAACTTACACTATGTCACAAGAAAAGTTCTTGATATAATAAGGCAGTTTTCGTTTGGATACTACAGTATTCCTAAGGCGCCAAAGAACTGTATGAGTTGCATTTTCAAGGGGTAAAAAAAAACAGGTGTTCTAAAAGTCACAAACTCAAAAGTACTTTTAAGACCGTTTTTTTTTAAATAATATATATTTTATTTTTACTTCCATGTCCTATGAAAGTATGGGCATTGTGCGAAAAATCGATTTCGAGGTAAGACCGGATTCGGGATGTATACTGCATACAACCATCCAAACGCCGAGAAAAAAGTGGTTTTGGAGAATCCGTGTGTGTATGTGTGTCTATCTGTCTGACCATCTGTTCGTCTTACTGTAGCTTTTGTGGCGAGCACTCATGGGCGTATAATAGGATTAACTGATCGAGTTGAAACTTTAGGGGCATATTCGGTTATATGGAGCATTGCATCGTATGAATTTTTGAGTCGATTCGTTTACCCGTTTATACCATAATCTCTAGTAAACGGGTTTTGGCTATGGCATGCGAAAACTTTAGTAAATATTATCCGATCGCTATGAAATTTTCAGGGACCTTCTCTTATATGAGGGCACGAGCTTTATTGATTTTGGACCCGATCGGTCTAACCGTTTTAGCGGGATGCGGCCCAAAAGTGGGACACATCGAATGAAATTGCTAGTGTGTGAGTGGGACGTAATTTTCAGGGGTAACCGCTACGTCTTCTTTAATAACTTGCGGTGCTTGCTGTTCCCAAAGTGGGACAGATGTCCAAAAGTGGGGACATTCCCTGAATGCAAAACTCTGTTAATTTTGCTTTTTTTTCTGCCATCCTTGTAAACACAAGAAAACTTGGCGTTGTAAAATTACTTTATGTTCCCAAAGTGGAACAGATGTCCTAAAGTGGGACATTCCCGAATTTCATATTTTCTTACAGTTTCGCGGTTGTTTTGTCATGTTTGTATACGTAAAAATTTGCCCAGTTTTACAAAAAATTGCAAGAAGTGATTGTCCCTAAAGTGGGACAGGGGTCTTAAATGGGACAAAACAGATGTTATTGTGCTTAAGTTTATGTGGTTTTCACACTATTTATTCCTCTGGTGTTTCATAGCCCATACACAGAGCCAGCGGGACATGGGAGTGTTGGCCTGCTTCAGAGGCCCGGTTTACTAGGAATATATTTGGCACGACCAAAACAGTTCACAATTGAAGGAAGGTGCATTAAGTCCGGTAAGGTTACGTGAATTTAGGCACATATGCGGCAAACAACGTCCTATAGTTAAGAAAAGCATAACTTGAATTCAGACAAGTGTAAATGTTGGTAAAATTTGTAAGGTTACTTTAACATGAGTTCATGTTGGGGTAGGTCAGGTTTGTTTTTATGGGCAGAGCTTTCTTTTCCGATTGTGTTAAATGAGCCGAGGTTTGGCTGTAAGTTGCAAGATGAAGAGGGTGCGGCAGTCCCGTATCTGCATTTTGCACTTAGTAGATATGATGTAGCACTTTCGACCTACCGGATGGTGTCTTACCGCCTGATTGGAATTTCATTACTTTGAGAGGGTTAACGACATTCAGCCGCATAGGTCAGGTTTGTAAACTTACGTAGATTAACTTACGTGACGTGCTTCGTGTCTCGGTTTAATACCTCTCCGCTCGGTATTCGGAAAGCTTGTTGCCGCATACTTCTCGTTAGATTCACTTAAGTTAGTTAACGTGCCTTGTTCCGCGCTCCGCTATCGCTCCGTTGGGCTTGACGATCAAAGAGAAAACACAAAAGATAATAGTCCGCATACGTTATAGCTCCCGCTTCGAGGAGCTGTTTGTGCTAATCCAGGTGAAGTCGCGGTGACTTTTGGGTTGTTTTTTTTTTCGAATAACGCACCAAAGAGTTGGAAACTAAATTATTTGGAATGAGTAGTTTTTCGGATCGGTTTTAAGGCGCGTCGTATTGCGTTGCGTTGCGTCGCTCCTTCTTTTCTGCCACCGGAAATACAAAGAAAACTACACTATAGTTGCGTTTCCTCTTCTCCGGATACTACGTCACTTTTTAGGACGAGACGGGAAGGGACGGAAACCGGAAACGCGTCGCGTGAAAAGCTCGGATCCGGATTGAGTTTTCTCCGCGCGCCATTTCTCGACATTATCCGGAAATCGCGCAGCCACCATTGTCTCCATAGACAACTGCGCCGAGTGCCCCGTCTAAACTCCACTTTTCCTTTTCGGCAATTAGTTTAAATCGCCCTTTCGATATCGAAATCGAAGGCGCGAAAATTTCAGCTGCTACGAAAGAAACTAACGCTGAACACGGAGAAAAGACTTCGTTTCTCAAGAAAACGTTTTGTGAATACAGTCTTAGCAAACCGGCATTGTTGTAGTGACAATTTCAATTGTTACAACAAAAATATGAATTACCACGACATACAGTTGTCGCCGTAAGAAGTAAAATCGTCACTGGGTCATTCCACGCCAACTCGCCGGGCAGTTGCAACGACTCCCTCTGATTTCACACGTATGTTGCTTATATGACTTCTTTTGATGAAAAATATGAAAGTCTGCCGCCAAGTCGTTTTGCTATAAAATGAATAAGCCTTGCACCCCCGCAAACAAGGTCGAATTTACGCAAAAAATCGATTTTTTCCGACTCTTTGTCCGTTTTTCGATAAGATCTTCGAAGTTTTTCAAGCGATTTTGCTCCTTTAGGTTGCATTGTGTTCAGGACATTCCAACGAACAATTGCTTTAATAATCAACTATCTTGAGTTTTAAGGATTTTACTACGAAAAACGCCCAAAAATGATAAATTTGATATGACTTGCAAACTGTACCTCCGATTTTTACGTTCGATGTTGAAAAATGTTCCAGAAGGTCCCTGAATCAACGCCTATGCGTGGTTTTGCCCCTTTTTGGTTTTGCCAAATTAGAGAAAAACCAAACAACACGGAAAACCCGTGGACCCGACCGAAAAGAATATTTACACGGCAACGGGAGAATAACGGTTTTAGGTGCATCCACGGAAGGCATGGTGCCCCAGCTGCCGTAGGGCAATTTTTTGTTTTTCCGTGTAAATAATTTTTTCTATCGGGTACATGACAACGGGAGAATTACGTTTGTTTGCACGGAAGCGGCAGCATAACCACGTAACGCGGATGTAACGCTTACGTGCGCGTAATGTTTTCGTTGTTCCGTGCACGTTACGTGGATATAATGCCTGTCTAAAATTTAATCGGACGTCCGGTATGGGTGATTAAAATTAAACCTCCGTTAAGATTTATAAACTACATTATAAAACAGTGGCAGCATAGTCTAAATCCACGATTAACTCTACCAAAACCTCCATTAGTCGACTGTAATACCGGTCGGTTTAACGCTATTTTGGTAGAACCGACTCTTAGACAACTACGTTCATTTCTGGTTTTTATAAAAGTGTTAAGAGTTCGAGTTCTAAAGCACGGCTAGTTCTCGTCGAGGGATGCCTGTGGTTTAGGACCTGTACTAAACCTAATCAAAGTTGACCTGGCGTAAAGTAACCAAATCTTGACTTTTTTTTAAAAAACAAAAAACAAAAACTACTCAACCTTATCCACCCTAATTGAGCCTTACTTAACCTAATCCTATCTATACCAATGTTAGTTTTTCCGGGATACTTTTGAAGTTCCGACTTCAGTGAGGACTTAATCGCAGTCCCGTTTGAGGGAGCCTGGCGCCAGTTGAAAGCTGCAAGTGGGCGGGCAATGCTTGTTCAGACATAAAATTAGTTTTGTTTACGCTCATTGACAAAAAATAAAAATAAATAAACTGTGGAGGGCTAAGAGAGGACCGTAGAGCGTGAAGCCAAGAGCGGCGCGGCGCAAACAAGAAGTCAAGTCTTAGCGTCTGCAAAACAGTGCCTGCAAAACGGCGCCTGCAAAACGGCGCCTGCAAAACGGCGCCTGCGATGCGGTGCTTGAGCAGCTTCCAGATTTAATTGGAGCAAAAAAGTTAATTGGCTTGTGGTGAAAATAGACGAGACGTGCCCGGGCGGCGGTCGGCGATGCCGGCGCGGCGGTTGCCAATACTTGCGGCGGCTAAAGACGGGCGGTGCAACCCGCCCTAAGGTCCGACTGTAGCTCGCTTCCGCAAGAGCAGTGTATGGCTTTGGATACATCTCCAGCCTAAAGTGCTCAATTTCGCAAACTATTTAATAACATTTCGACTTCCATGTCCCAAGGGAATATTGGCTTAGTGCAAAAAATTGACTTCGAGATAAGACTGGATGTCAAATACAACCACCGAAACGTCGAGAAAAGTGGTTTTAGACCATCTGTGCGTTGTCTGTCCGCCTTGCTGTAGCTTTTGCGGCGAACTCTCACGGGCGTAAGGGTTAAATAATCGAGTTCGAACTTTTTGGGCATGTTCGGTTATATGGCGAATCACGTCGTAACAATTTTTGAGGCGATTCGGCAACCCGTTTATAAGATAATCTAGTAAACGGGCTTGGGCTATGGCGTGCGAAAACTTGAGTAAATATTATCCGATTGTTACGAAATTTTCACGGTATCTTCCCTTATATGAGGACATGAGCGCTATTGGTTTTGGACCCGATCGGTGAATCCGTTCAGCGGTACACGGGCCTAGGTGGGACACAACGAATCAGATTACGCTAGTGTGTGTTAATAGGACAGAATCTTACAAGGAGTTACAGCTACAGGTTGTTCAAGAACTTGGTGCTTGCTTTTCCCAAAATGGGACGGTTATCCGAAAGTGGGACACTTCCTATGTAACGCTCCCTGATTGCACGATGCCAAACACTTCCATGTGACATGGAAGTAAAATGCGTCCGAAGACGGCCAAATACTTCCATGTTCGCTATGATATTTCTACCGTTTCTTAGATACCGAGGTTATAGTAATATTAATAAAATGAACTTTCTTATCAACATCAAGAAATATTTGTGCCACCTGTGCTGTCTAAAGGACACTCTCGATTCCAAGTCGGAGCAAACATTTTCATCGTATTTCGACCAAAGTCAAGGCGTTTTTGAAAACCCTACCTTCCGACAAACCATCTTCAAAACATTTTTTTTTCCAAAATATCTCAAAAACCGTAATAGATTTTGGAAAAACTTATGAGATCCACTTAGTAGATCTTCTTACTCGCAGAATATTACTAACTTGGCACGTTTTGATGTCTCTTGCCGTTTTTGAATTACGGGGGTTCGGAAAGTCTCAAAAATAACACACCGCCCGTTATTTTAGGAAAATGTCATCCCCCTGTGCTGTCCACGGCAGTGGCGGACTGACTCTCGAGGGCCCACTCGGGAGCTCTGACACAAGGCCCTTCTCCCCTCTCCTCATCGTGCCCCATCTTGTAATGCTACTTTTCTGCCAAATATGCATTACTAGCTTGATGTTAAACTCAACAATTTATGTCTAATTTGATTACAGTAACATTAAAGCTTATTGATAAAGCTTATGTTCACATTCTAAAAGGGGCCCTTATCTGGAAAGGGCCCTTAGCTGAAAGGGGCCCTTGGCTGAAAGGGGGTTCTAGCGAGCCAAAAAGTTCTTCTAAAAATGAAAGGGCCAAAATGAATTAAAACAACACTAATTCGATTGAAGGACTCGATGGAATCATTTATTTCGATAAGGAAGTGGTGTATTTTTTTTTTAGCTTCAACCAGTAACCCAGGCACTTTAAGTTGCGGCTAGCGGCTATCGTTACGCCCCAACACAAAATCCCGAACGATAGTACTCACAACGGCTCAATACAAATTTTCTTAAGGCCCCAAGGGCTCCCGACCCACCGAGTCACCGAGGGCCCATTCGGGGATCCCCGAGTGCCTGCCCGGGCCAGTCCGCCACTGGTCCAGGGGAGTGGTGAGACTCTCTATTCCCAATGAGAATAAACACTTTAAACGTACTGTACTTCAGCCAAAGTCAAGACGTTCTCGTAGACCCTCATAAAGTTGAAAAGCATTTTCATTTTTTTTTCAAAAACTAGCTTGTTTACCCCCCCCTTTTTTTAGAGGCGTTTCAGACGCCTCTTGATTTAATTTTTTTTTTCAATTTCAATTTTTGAGAATATTTTTTATTCATTTCTACCGTTGAGTCCTACCTTTTGCTACTACCTTCGAGATTTCGGTAAGAAAGCCAGTAAAAATGATGTCATGCCGTGAAACGTATGTCGAGAAACCGAAAGAAGCTGCTCCGCGCAGAAAGGGCCCGGGCCGCGGTGTCCCGGGTGCTCGGGACGGGCTTCGAGGCTCTCCATGAGCGTTTCCAGGGGGAGACAGGCCGAGCCGGTCTGAGTCTGCATGCCGCACCTTGCCGGCCGATTTCCTCTCAACAAAATGTCGTCCTACCCAAGACAACGCGCGCGCGGCAGCGCCGATGCCGATGCCGAGGTGGGCTGGGCACGGCCAACGGCCCAGCTCTCCTTGTCCCGCAGGTGCGGAGCCTGCGCCTGCAGCCGCCCGCCCGGAGGGGAGAGTGCCTCGACGACGACACTGCTCTTCCACGGGAGAGCTTTTTTCGAGGAAGAATGTATGACTCTACCGGGATATAATTAGATTGGAAATTGCTCCCCTTGAGACCGAAAACCGACCACTAGTATTTTAGTGCGGGCAGCCTACCCACCCGCCGTGGCGCGGCAAAAACTGTATGTTTGATTTAAGCATAGGAGTCTTTGGGATCTAGTAAGTTTGCCTTTCCTTGAATTAAGTACCGTATAATATCCTTGAATCAAGCATAGGTTGATTCTCAAGTTATACGTATGCTTGAATCAATCATACAATAGGCGTGATTAGTGCATATGATACTCAATTTAAGCATACGATTAACTGAATGTATCCCCCAGGCTCTTATGCTCAAATCAAAGTTTTTTCGGTATGTGGTGAAAAATCAGCATATGCGCTTGATGCGCCCAGCAAAATACTGGATACGCATGTAGATAAGATGAAATGTTCAGTCTTTCATGGTCTATTAGGGTTTAATCTCCCATTTACATCATGACAACGCACGACCTACAACTGCTTAGGGTAAGTGCATCTAGGTAAAGGTTAGGTCAAATGCTTTGTTCGTGTCGCTTGGCAGTCACTCTGCTTTGAACGTTAAGTTAATCGAGGTTAGGTCTGGTTGCCTTGTGCCTCGCTCCGTTGTTGCTCTGCTTGGCAACAAATAGTGGAAGGATGGAAAACTTCTTCTCTCTTTACATTGTACTTGTCCCAATTGATATTCATTGGAAATACATCGTTGAAGTACCTCGATAGACACGTGTCCTCGTCTACTCCCATTCATCTCAATTCGAAATTATTGTAATGGTTCACGACGTACCGGTACGTTCAAGTTTCCACGTAAAAAATAGAGCCTGAAGCAGGCCAATACTTCCATGTCCTACTGGCTTTGTGTATAGGCTATAAAACACGAAAGGAATCAATGTAAAAACTACAGAAACAAAAGCGCAATCCAATTCGTTTTGTCCCATTTTAGGCCTGTCCCACCTCAGGCACAATCGCCTTCGGCAATTTTTTGTAAGACTGGGGTCCTTTTTACGTATTAAAGGATGGCAAACCAACCGCGAAACTATACGAAAATATGACATTCGGGGAATGTCCCACTTTACAACATCTGTCCCATTTTGGAAACACTAGGTAATTTTACAACACCAAGTTTTCTTCGTATACAAGGATGGCAGAAAAAAAAACGGGCCTGAAGCAGGCCAATACTTCCATGACCCATCTGCTTTATATTATTATTGGGCTGAAACACGAGAGGAATAAATGGGAAAACCACAGAAACACAAGCGGAACCAAATTTCGTTTTGTCCCATTTTAGACCCCTGACCTACCTTATGGACAGTCGCTTCCGGCAATATTCTGCAAGATTGGGCTACTTTTTACGTATACGCTGATTTTCGTCTGTTCAAAAAGCTGACGTACGAATCGGGATGGCCATTGCGACTTTTCGCTGCAGTTAGCAGCACTGGGAATTGCATCACGATTTTACACGAAATCGCATCCGAAATGTCAGTCCTTATAATTTTACATTCCTATCGAGTTTATGATAAATCCAGCAACCCATCAACTTACGCAGTGATCCATTACATGGTAATCGTATTGTATTTACCGATTTCGGAGCGTACCCTTGACTGCCTGACGGGCTTGTAAGTCTCTTGCATTCACGTTGAGAAATTCTAAAATGATGGCCGGCGATTTTGGAGAAAAGGGAATGTTCGCAGATGGGAATCAGCGACTGCAGCTCTTGCACTCCGATTGCAGCTCTCCTCTTCCCCCTCCAACAGTCAAATCCATACCATCATCAATGGTGAGCGAGAGAGAGAGAGCTGCCAGTGATTCAGTGCCTGATGTAGGTCAGCCGAACTCCACGTTAGACACATGGACGGCGCAGCGAACGCCCCAAAGCTCGATACGCCAGGGTGGGCGCCGCCGCCGCCAGCGATGACGTCACGCCCAAAGACTGGATGGACAAGTCAGGACCCCTCTGGAGGACTCGAGTCCTTCGGGAAACGTGGCTTCCACGTGGGAATCGCTGGGCCTCCTGGAAAATGGAAGCGCGCACGTGGAAGGCATACTGACCGTTGCCAAGGGATCTGATGGTTGAGGGAACAACACGTGTCGTCGTTCGGGCAGCGGGATGGGTTTCTTTGGAAATCGAAAGTCGTTCGGCAGGCTACGCAGGCGCTTTGGAAAAATGGAACCTAGGTTAGTTTAACCCAGGTTAGCCTGTGTCTTCCGCATCGTTGCCGCTGCGCTCGGCTATCGCTAAACCATGTCGTCTTCAGTGGCGAGCGGTATCGGGCATGGTAACCGCTAAGTTAACCTTGGTTATGTGTTCCGTGCCTCGCTCCGCTATCACTCCGTTTGGCTTGGCAACGAGACCTTGTACGTGCAGAATGCGGCTTCATTCAGAGGGTTTGGCACACTCTAAAAATTACAAGATTTGGATGGGCATTGACACGACTCCCCGTTTACAATGTAATAGGTCGGGTTCGGTGCATTCAAATCACCTCCCATTTAAAATGCATTAGGTTGGTTACGTGCGTTCAAGTCTCCCCTATATTAATTCATCGCGGGTCAACAGCAACACCCTACAAGATTAGAGGGATTACAAGGACCTACAATAAATTACAAGACATAACACGGGATTATAAGGAATTTCATGAAATTTCAAAGGATTACATAAGACTACACAAGGCAGTACATGAGATTACAGGGGATTGCATGAGAGTACATGGGATTACCAGAAATTACAAGGGATTATTTCGGGGTATGCGGTACTGTACAAGGGATTACAAGAGTGCTAACACCCTCCACTGTAATTTTTTGAGGTAGCATTTTCAACCTTTTGGTTTAAATTTGGTGCTACCCTCCGTCGTCAAGCCGAGCGGAGAGATAGCGGAACGAGGCA
>Ga0058701_10001660_pt1 | contig 16089 bp, 8 predicted proteins | sample AgamicOrMae_FD_97039 | JGI IMG/M metagenome (GOLD analysis project Ga0058701, IMG submission 97039) | Agave microbial communities from Guanajuato, Mexico - Or.Ma.e | ecosystem: Host-associated > Plants > Phyllosphere > Phylloplane/Leaf | place: Guanajuato, Mexico | collected 2012-06-04
ACATTTGAACAGTCTAACTTATGTCCCGCAGGAAAATCGTAGTCGGCTTCAGCTTCAGGTGTAAGAGATCGGCGTTATGGCGCGGGTGAACCTTGCACCTCGTCGTCAAAACGCTGCCTGAAGCTCCCGTTGTGAGCCGGGACGTGGTTTTTGGGCAACATTTGAAAAGTGAATGTTGTTTTTTGGTGAAAGCTGTATGCTCCGATTAATGGCGAACCGTTTATGTCTGTCGGAGCGTGAAGCCTCCTCCTCGAAGCTGACTGTGAGCGAATGGAGTGTCTGCACCGCTTTGCGGGCGCAGGACAGGCACAGCACTCACCGCACCGCGCCGCATACTCTAAACGTGACCCTCAGGGCCGATGGCTCCCATGGTCCCTTTGCGCGCCTTTGAGTCATCATCAGCGCCCAAGCGCCTAAACGCACCCTCGGCCTCCGAGTGCTGTCGTAGTTGCGATCACCATGAGGGCCCGAGATACTACCCTTTCCCTTCGTCTCTGACATGAGCGTAGAAGCCAGGAGAGTAATTACGACTCCCCCCTCGCACCGATTCTGGGCACAAAGTTGACAGTTATCTACTGTTACGATGAGCGTCTATTTATAACTTTAGTGGAGCCATTGAAAAAACTGCTACACTTCGAATTTTAGGTGATTTCATCCCAATCCGTTACTTACTTCTATGAACTGCTTGGAAGTAAAATCTACTTGGCCTACATTCTTCTAATCCGTTTTGAGAATTTTTCAAATAAATTCGAATAGACTAATTAAGTTGTTAACGAAGCGCACTAGAGCTGTCCAGCAACCTAAAGTCATTTCATGACTCATCTATTCGGTTTTTAAGTTGGGTCTAGCGCAAATTCTCCGCGACTAGGTAGTTTGGGTTCGGCAAAAGTGGGATATGAGGTAAGTTTAAGGTTTAGGGGTTTGGAATTAAAAATGGGTGACTCTGCCTCTCGTGAATTGCGCTGACCCATGCCCGTTGTTAGGGGACAACTTATTATTCCTTATTATAAACCCAAATTAAAGAGCTTCCTCATTAACACGGCATAGAAAAAAAAAGAAAAGAAAAAAAGAAAAAATGCGAAGCGCTTCTGCGTACGTGATGTAAACATCAATGCAGTTGTTATTTTTGCATTTTTACTCAAATAATCGTTTTTTCTACGCTACATTGTAAGTTTTAAAAGTACCACAAGGGTACACGTTACATTATTTTATCAAGCCTATTCTCTTTAACGTAACATCATTTTTTACATTTGTTTAATTAGTAGTAATCTTATTGTCTGCGTATTTTTTTGAGTTCCCTTTGGCCGCAGCCAATGTCAGAGAGCAAGGAGCTCTATGTTGACAGGAATCGGGATGGCGTTGGAGAAGGGGATATTAGGTATAGGTCTGACTGTATTGGTCATAGGCTGCCAATACCCTACAACCTCAAACAATCCTCTGTACCTTGCCACCAAGTCGCTTGGTTTACTAGAGTAGGCCACTACCCCCGGCTGTGCGGCCAAGTTGGATCTACCCCAACTACCCCAGCATTCGCCTGGTGGTGAAGGAGGAAAATTTGATCACAAACTTTTGTAATTAGTTTATTCGCCCTTTTTTTTTGACGTCTTTAAAAATTTTCTGTAAGTTTATGTAAAATATATCGAAGGGTTCTTTTTTTGATTTTATTTACCGCAATAATAAAAATATATATAAGAAAACATGTCTTAGACGAAAACGGTTGAAGTTGTGAACGAAGAACGGACTGCAGTTTAGTACACTCTAATTTTTACGGTGGCATTTTTTAACCTTTTGGATCAACCTTCCGTCATCAAATCGAGCGGAGCGAGGCAAGAGGCATCTAACCTAACTTAAACTATCATAACAAACTTGCTTTTTACCAAGATTAGTTATAGTCACTTGTGCCTCGCTTCGTTATCGCTCCGCTCGGCTGTCGCCAAGCCTAATGCCGCTTGCTTCTTGGTGGCCCTAAATCGGCCGCCGAGAAGTAAGCGGCATCAGGCCTGGCGACCTTTTAATGAGGTAAACCTAGGTTAAGTTAGGTTAGGTTACGCGGCTTGTGGCTCGCTCCGCTCGGCTTAACGTCGTGGGAGTGAACCAAAAGGTTCAAAATGCAACCCTAAAAATTTAGAGTGTACAGCGCCGAGACGCCAGTGAAGGGGAACGGGGACGTGGACGGGGGTACAGTGGCAGTGCAGTAGGCTATTCACCACACAGTGAGGACCCGTTGCGTTGGCCCGACCACGGACAGGAGTGGGGATACTTTTGCTTTCGTTGGCCGGCAATTATATTGCCGCGTAATTCCGCGAAACGAATCGTCTGCACAGTTTTCTTTTTAATGCACCGTAATCTGCGATCGATATTGTATCTCTGCTGTTCGGTTAAGTTACCGATTCTTTTTCTTTTAAGTTTGATCACGCGAACACTGTAACAATCAACGTCATGATTGGCATTTATTAGTTTTGTCTGCCTTTCCCCAACGCCGTATCCGTTCCCAAAGGCGAGCTTATTCGGGGGAAATCCCTATGAGGATCATCGGTTTACACTCGAAGCCTTATAAGCTGCATTTTCTCACCTCGTGCTCTACCCTTGTACAACCATTCACCAAGAATAACGACATGCAACCAGAGAGGTCAAGTATCTTGGATCATACTTCTCTGTAACTTGCCTTGGCTAGATGACTTAAGCTGATAGACTACAGTTAGACCTAGGTAATTTATTCACTGCCACTCCCCCCCTCCAAAAAAATACAACACGAAAGGTAAATATTGCAAACTTCAAATAGATATTTTACCCAATGAATGCTCAGTAAGCACTTAGTTTGGTTTTCTTTGCAATTATTGTTTTAAATACATTCTTTAACATTTCGGCCGTACAGTACGTTTCCAAACCATAAATTTTCTTGTATCATCGAGGAGAAATGCGTAAACGTCTTTTTCAATCCAAATGGTGAAAACATAATAGAATTTAAAATCAGTCATATGAATATAACGTAACTGAATACCCGCCCTGGAGACTGCCTTTTAAAGAGCACATTCTAAAATGAAGCAGAGAATTTCGGTGCCTAAAAAAATCTACACAATAAGCGTCACCAATTAGTAAAAGTTTCTTCAGTCTAGAAATCCGTTGAAAAAAAAAACATGATCTTTCACGAATAAATTGTGGAGTGCTGCGAAAATTTTACTCGCATTAGTAAGTTTATAAATGAAAATCCTCAAAATGACTTTATCCATTTTATTGCCTTAAAGTAAATTGAGAAAAGTGCTCAAATTTTCATCCCCCAAAAGTTAATAATTGAATGAGGGTAAAAAGATCTTTTTTGAAAAAAATAGATTAAAAAATAAAATAAAAAATAGTCAAGCTACAACTATTTTTTTTAATTCGCAGGCAGAATGCATCTTTTACACAATTAATCATACTTCACAAGCTGGCTCGAATGTTTGCAAAGTAATATGCGTGTTCGACGAAGGTTGACTCTTTGCCCCATTTCATTTTGGCTTTCCACTCCAATTTCCTGATTTCCAAGAAAGCCCCATAAAATAAACATCTTCGCTTGTCACGACCCTCACTTCAGAGTCTTATCCAACCCCGTCATCCAGGCCTTCTTGTAAAGTGGTCCAATTTTAAGGTCACTTTAAAATCGTGTAATTCAGGAACACACTCACAATCTCCGGAAACGGAAGTCCTAAAAATGTTGGCGAACTTGTTGTCTGCCCTCCCTTGGCAAGGCTAACCCGGCGGCGTCATTTACTTATGAACTGCACATTCTTGCCCGTCTTCTTCGAAAGTAATTGCCTGTCGAACCTTCTAGACGTGAAATGCAAAGTGTCTGATATGTCATTGACTATGACGGGTGATTGTCTCACAATCAGACCAATCAACTATTTCTGTGTACATGTCGGTATATTCCAACAATGCCAGAGCAGTTTCACTTATGATTGTGAGTTCCCGCTGTTCCTCATAGACCCGTTCAACCTATATTAGAGGTCGTATAACACCCTATGAAGTCAGGCGATTCTTCCAGTGTGAAAGAAAAAAAAATGTTTATGTAACCGCCAAAAATTTTCGATGCAAACTCGCTTAAAAAAATAAAATTAAAAAAAAATCAAGTTACAGATTTGATTACGAATATCAAGCAATGTAACTCTTTCGACCAAGTAAAGAGACTCTTGTTCCTCATTTGGTTGGCTCCACCCGGACGTCACATTGCCTGATGTCGCTTCAAGAAGTAAGTGACATCCGATTTGGTGAAAAACAGGTAAATCGAAATCAGTTGTTTTAATGTGATTCACTGCGTCCCTCTTGTCACTCTTTCTTGCTTTGCTTGCAGACGAAAGGTACACAACGCAAGAGGCAAAAAATGCAAAGTTGTAATAATTTAAGTTTGTTTGATATACTCCGCATAATTGTTTTAATAGAAGCCATCCAAAACAACGCAACTGGTAAGCAGAGCATTAATCTGATTTGCATTGGCTCCGTACTTAAATTTGCTCTGCAATCAGAGTGCAGATGAAAGCATAAGAAACTACGCTACACCGGAAAGTAATCCATTGCTGTTTTTTTTTAATGAAGGCCTAAGATGCTATCAGCAATTAACCCGTTTTAATAAGAGATTTCTCCCTAACATAACTGATCTACGATTTTCATTCGATCAGATGGCAGCGAATCCAGATCCAGCAGCGATAGCGTGGACGAGGAGGGGTTGAAGGAACAGCAAACAAAAGAGGCGAAACTTGGCTCGTCTTCGACTGGCGGAGCCCGCATTTGAAAAGCGAGCTTCGAAGTAATTTAAAAAGCCCGCGCGCTTTCTGTCGCATCTGCCATTGATCAAGAAAGCGTCGAGCTGATCACTTTTATTCCCACAGGGTAATACGCGTTTGTGGGAAAAGGAAGAGATTTTGGTCCTTGCTCACTTTCGCGACATTGTTACATGCATCCCGTCACTTTGGGAAGGAAAATTATTCGATTCGGCGCGGTGCGAAGAGTCGTCTGGGAGAACAGAATATTATGCCACCACGATTCCGTGGTGTCACTGTGGGTCCGTCCATAAAATACGTTGCATTCCAGGGGGGAGGGGAATATGTGACGTGAAGTGGTGGAAGGGGAGCCAAGGTAAACGTGACGTCACGCTGCAAAAAATAAAGTTTGCTTATTTTCCATGACGGGACCTTTTAAAAAAAATATGTTAAGACCCGTACGATTTTTAAAAAGACGAGAAACAAAACAGGAATCGTTCTGGAAAACTGGTACAATCTATTTATTGGACCTCAGTTTCTCCTGAACTATGACGTCAGAGTTGATCATATATAGAAAATAAAGCCATCATCACGCTATTAGAAAATCAGTTTTTCAGAGCCCTGTCTTTATGTTCATTTTCCCCCTCCTTTCAATTAGAGTCTGTTTGCCCCATCTTCAAAAGAGTATTCATCATCGTTAGTTATTCAGAATTTATATTAAAATATTTTATAAGACAAAAATTCAGTGGTTGTATTACAACCTGCGTTCACTTACACTTTTCTAGAAAGTATACATTTAGATACTTTTACTTTTTACGATTTACTTTTTTTACAAATAAATTTAAAAAAAATCAATACTGCCATTTTATACGAAGTAGGGACCTTGCGAGGGCCACCTATTACTACGAATCAGTCGAATAGTAATTGTGCCTTTTCCATCCTGGATTAAACTTTTTAATTATCCCATAACCAACCACTGAGGCCATACGGAAACAGCTGAACTCGTACAAAGAGGAGTAGTCTCATAATATATTTTGAGACTATATTATCTCCTCCAATGCCTTAAATAAAAAATAAATTAATTTCCTCTAACAAGTCGACTTTGTACACCTTAAATTAATTCACGATAATCTTTTCAAAAGCTCAAAAGGCCAAAGATATCGGTGTTTGGCATTATTCCACGTTTTCTAAAACTGATTTATTGACTTACATTACGAAAGTAACATTTAAACATGGTCCCAAGCGAAGAAACTGGTATACGGCCGTCTAGGTAAGTAGAAATAGAAATGTTTGCTAAGTTAAGAAAAAATAAATAAATTTTCATTAAGAAAATAAAAAATAAAAAAATTAATACATATACTGTATATGATTTGAGCTTGCTTTCTCAGACATGGTCTGAATGTGTTGGTCAGGGCCCAGTGAGTTTTCATTGGATCCGGATCGACTACGTCGCCACAGAAAATTTGACTCAAAATTTACGTAAATTCTACGTTAAAAATGGTCATTATGTGGACACGTACTTCTAAACGTGGAATCGACGTCTATTCAAGGCCAAAAATTAACCTTCGATTGGTGAGGAGGATTTCTTACCTCGAATGAACGTCGATTCTACGCCGAAAGATATTAAGTGCGGACATGGTTTATTTTTCAACGTACGTCGATTCCACATAGAGGTTTATCTCCCTAAAATTTATACGTCAATTTTTCGACGTTGAATACACGTCAAGATTTCACGTTGAGATTTCCCTATCCAAAGCAACTGTCGATTAATGAACGTCGATTATATTAATAACGTCGATTCTATGTAGAGGTTTCCGTTTCAACAAGGTACATGTTGATTTGACGAAACATCGAAGTGAAAGTTTTTTTCTGTAGGGAGAATATAACGTTTAATTTACGTCTGATCGACGTTGGATACGTTTACCACGTCAATCAAGAGGTTTCAACGTTAAAAATACGTTGAAAATATGTCGATAAACTCACGTCACAGCGTAAACGCCTTGTGTATTATAAACGTTGAAATCATTACGTTATCATGTGAGTCATATATACGTATTCCCAACGTCGATTAATTAACGTACACAAGTAGACGTTGTTTTGGCATACAACTGGTACACTGTAATAGATCGCACAATCAAACTAACGTAAACGTCAATTTATTGGAGCTCGTAGACGTGCATAGTAGACATCTTCAATACGTATACACAGTGTGCACAAAATAACGTTTCCGAGAAATCCTTAAATACATGCAACTTTCTCATCCGTTTTTCGCAGTCAAATATCTTTGTCGCGACTAGCCGTTTAACGGCCGGCTGCCAATAAGCGGCAGCCTACGGCTCGTTAGCGGCCCGCGTCCGAGTGGTGGCCTGCCGCCGTGTGAATTTTCCTATTATTTTTACATGCGTATATATTAATGATTCATTATACACCTAGTCTCGTCGGTGCCCCAGGATCGGTGGCAGAAGAGGTCGCCACTGACGTACCGATTTGTTCTGTTAAAATCTAGTCTCGTGGCTCGGTTTCCTTCCAAATACGCATAAAAATGGGCGTCGTCGGAAACCTTGAGTTCATCGATGATGTCCTCTTTTACGCTTCGGCCCTTTAAACCAGTGAGGCAAATTGAAAACTAAAGAGGGATGAATCTACCAGGCCAACTAGATTCAAGAACAAATCGAAGCGCAAACTTATCTAATTTGTCGTGACCTGGTACAGCGAAGAGACCTGGTGCAAGATGAACTTAAGGTATATATTATTACGTACAGCCGCGTGCCACCACCCAGCCGCGGGCAGCCACCAGGCCACTGGCTGCCTCGAGGCAGTTTGCTCCAACCAGGCCAATGCGAACTTTGCAAACGGCTTTTCTGCATCAGATCTAAGTCGAATAGACGACTAAGTTAGAACGTAGTATGTAGCAACCGCCATTTTTTATGTTGTTGTTTTTTCATTGAGGAAACAATCACAGGGTATTTTGAGGGAAAAAGGAATCACGATTGTGTTCGTCTTATGAGAACAAAGAATTGCGTGTATATCAGAAATTAGTAAGGTGAGTGCTACTCTCAATGTAGGAGAAAAGTCGTAACGTTCACTGATGATATGTCTTGCTGACCTTAGGTATATAAATGAGAGGAGGGCTCTATTATACTCAAGGCATATTGAGTCCGTTAGGCGGTGGGCGGTAGATTGCGGAGGGATAGGTTAGGCATACGTTAGAGGGGAGGGGGGTATGTGCAGAGGCGAAGGGTGCAGAGGGGGGAGGGGTTAGTTGAGAATCGAAACAGACAGTCGATGTTTTGTTTTTGATGCGTTGATATGACGTTGATAAATCGTTGAATCTACGTCGACTCAACCTTAAATCAACGTTGAATCACCGTTGAATAGACGAGGAATTTTCCGTATGGGTCTGCTTTTTTCGACGTAGAAATTCTGACGTGGAATCAACGTTTAATCGAGTCATGCTAGAACGCCACTTTTGACGTAAAGTAAAAGTAAAATCAACGCATATTCTACGTCGGTTCCAATAGGACAAACTAACCGCGTAAATTTAAATATTCTAGGCTAGATGGAGTGCCTTGTGTCTTGGTCCTCTCCGACTTGGTGACTGAAGATGGAACACAATACCGTAGTTAAAAATTTGGCTACATACGAGATGAGCCGCATCGCAGTAAACCGTACACAGTTATCCAAAACTTGCAATGACACTTAAGTCGCCGTCAGCGCGTACCTCCGGTCCGACCTCTTTTTTTTTTACGCTTGAATCGATGGGCGCCGTCCATTAGCCATTTACACGAGAGGGTATACGGGGAAAACGGAAAATCAAATAAATTTGTTTCCTTGAGTACCAGAGCAGTAAGCGGTGGTAGTAATATTTGAGGTATTTCCAACTAAAAAAGACAATTTTAACTTATTTTATTGCAATAAGTGTTTACAATGATTAATTTCCAGGAAATGCAGTAAAACCCGGTTAAAAAGAATTTTAGGGTTTGGGACGCAAAAAGAAACTCGTAGTTTTGCCTTAAAGTGCATTCAGACGTTTTACATGGCCAACTATTGCTCTTAGTCCAATGCGCTTGTAACGAAGTCGAGTTTTTGTCTGCTCCCTCAAAGTTCTTTAATACTAAACGGGTTTTACTGTATTTCCTGGAAAGTAATTATTATTGTAACCACTGATCGCAATGAAAACAAATAGAATAATATTTGAGTTGTTACTTGGAAATTACTCAATTACTAATACCATCGCCGCTTAGGTACTCAAGGGGAAAAATCTGTACTATTCCCTTATACCCTTTCGTGTAAATGGCTGAAGAACGCCCCCCTTCGGATTGCAGGAGGAAAAGAGATCGGACCGGAGGCACGTGCTGACCGCGGCTCAAGTGTCAGTGCGGGTTTGGAATTAGTGTGTACTAGAAATCCTCAGAGGGAGAGAGGCGTCAACTACCATATCACCGTTTTCTTCCGCCAAACAGCATTGCTGGTTTCATGCATCCCACGAATTAGCACACGACGCGCGAATAAGTGGTCGTCTCTCTCCCTAAGAGGCTCTCTAGTGTGAACGGTTCACTGCGATACGGCTCATCTGGTACGTAGCCAAACGTTTAAAAAAGTATGGATTAAAAAGTCAAAATATATGACGCGGCACAAACTCCTGCTTACTTAACATTTAAAAAATAATAAAAAAAAATATTTTTGTTTTACAGTTCTACCTGGATGAAAGAAACTAATCAACCCTCTACGCGGGCGGTGAGTACATATACTGGTGTTGCAGTACTTTTCAGCGTATCTCCAAGTCTTTTACACTTAATTACAAAGGAATAGGAGGTCTTGAATACGCGAGTTCACAGGACGTTGTCAGGCCATATTTCGTATTGCTCTGTTATGTACGCTACACCCTGATTTTTGAAGGTTGCATTACAAAAACGAGCACCGTGTAAGTATTTAAGCAAATATTTACTCTCTTTCTGCTCTTTATAGCCCTACCAAATTATTACAAGCAAAACAAAAAACATAAAAAACAGTAAAAATAAATGAGAAGTGCTGTGCGACAGACGAGAAATGGAATTTAATCCAACTTAAAAAATAAAAAAACAAAATAATAATTCCAAAGCTGCAAAGTGTCTTCTTCGATTTCAGACAAGTAATCCCTCAGCAGACAAGAAAAATACTATTGGGAGCATCTATAAAAACACTCATAAATATAAAATGCAGCTTTCCACGATTGATTTTTTGAACACATATTTGTATATTTTCGTCCTCATTTAAGGAGCTGTTTTCAGGAAATGATATGGGCCACATTAGTTTTTGTTATTCAGTCTTGTGAAATAAAATACAATCTAATAAAATCTGCAGTTAACCGCAGTTATTATTCCTTTTTCGATTAAAATAAAAATTAAGAGACTTTTTAGGTTAAAGGCTAGAACTGCAACTGCATATCCTGGTACGTATGCGTTATTATCAAACATTGCACCAACTTGATACGGGAATAAAAAGATTTTATCAGGAAACTTCTGACGAAATAATGCTTGTGGGGCCCAACGTAACGAGTTGCGTAAATTTATAAAGGTCTATGAAAGTTAAAAGATATTCCTGTTTCCTAACCATAAGCCACCGAGTTTGTAAAAGGCGACTTGCTGTATTACATCCTGTGACCGGAAGTTCAGCCAGATTTGTAATTCAGGAAAGTTCCCGTTCATTTTTCAGATAAAGAAATGTTATCTTAAAAGGTGAGCTACCTTGCAAGCTTATAAACCACGCCACTTTTGCACTTAAATGTTCAAAGGCTGAAAAGAAGGAGATAAGTCCTTGCAGAGACTTCGGCGTAGGATTCCAAATTTGCTGTCAGCCAGGTACTTTTCGGCATCGCCAGAAAAAGAGATCACATATATTCGTGTTTTTTTTCTTTTAATGAGTTTCAGCAACGTAATTTATTTTGCAGCGCGCCAATTTTGAACAAAGTGGTTACAAAATCATAATGTCTTTCATAATCATTTTTCATGTTGTTTGCTTTAGCTTTGAACAAGAAATTTTTGAAATTTTCGAACACAAATCGGAAAAAAACGCCCGGTGTTAGCCATTTTAAGCCCACGACTGTGTAATACATTTTTAAGGTTAACAACAGTACATTTAGGGTTAATCGCGTAGTTTAGCTCCGAAAACGCGCCTTGTAATGCCTTTGCTTGTCCAGCATGCATCCTTATGCCGCTGCCGCTACCACTTTGTGAATCAGTCGAAGGGACGATTTGTCACTGTCTATAAACTCTTAATGTAATAGAAGAAAAAAAAAACGAGAAGAAGGATTTAAAATCTGAGGGAGGGATGGTGGGCCATTTTGTTTGATATGTTATAATAATACAGAGTTTCACAAAAAAGCATCAGTTTACTTGCAGTTGATATACAATTGTACTGAGGGTCAAAAAACTTACTAAACGTTCACTGACATAAAAAGAGGGAAAAAACACTGCTTAGTCGTGATTTGCTGATCTCCACATTTAACATGAGGGAGTTTAGTTCATCTCAGCGAGTGACAGCAGCTCCTGGACTGCAGCTTAGTTTAAGAGGTTTTATCTCCTCCCAGCTTGGCAACGCAAGACACATACCAAAATTTAAAACTTCAATCAACAAAATTTCAAGTGCCTGTCAAGAACAACAACAGGATAGGAAAATTCTTGCAACCAAATCTTTTCACGATATTTTTGAGAAATTTGTGAGCCCTTATACAATGTGTCAAGTACGTGACCTTGTTGCCTCAGCATTTTCGGAAAGCATAGAAAGTCTAGCGGTACAGGTACTGATTCGAAGACAAGGCAAGTTATTCTCTGATTCTGCAAGACTATGTTAAAAAGAAAACGGTAAAATGACTTGGAGTGAGGGGGGGGGGGGCAAACGCTAGCTCGGCTTCACATCCTGTCCCTGTCGTTACACCAACGGTCGACGGATCGAATGCTGCTAAATGCTTAACAGCGTTCGAAAGTGCTGTGCTTTCTCGAAGAACAGGGCAAAGATTATCTTTAGAATTAGCCACCTCATTAGATGCTCGAAATGTTACCGTATGTCTCTCCTCTCAAGACCCTATTAAAACTGCCTAAATAATTCAAGCAACTAAGTTTGTCACATTCGAGTTCAGAGCTTACCGTAGGCCTAGAGGAAGTAGGAGTTCAACCAAAGAATTAACATGGGCTCAAGACATTTTCGCGATACATTTTAGTCATATCGTCTATGAATCGATGAAGGAGTGATATCGTCTTAAGAATTTTTCATTCAAGTTCTCGATGACAACTATGACGCTCTTTATGTTTGACAAGCAGACACATTATCCGACGTAGGATATTTTAACATTTCACTGCAAGCGGACTAGATCGGGTCAAAGGTCGTCTCGGGACTGATTATTGACCTAAATATATTTTCCACGCAACCAAAGCAGCCTCGCCGGTGCTACTGGATGTATGCTTTCTCCAGCTGCGGCGCGGCGGCGTAGCTCGCGGACGGACATTTTGAACGTATCCAGAAAGCATGAAAAAACTGATAGCGGGATAAAGTAGCTGGGGAAAATATGAAACAGGAAGACGCAATCACGGCAAGAATCACTAACATTGTATCAAGCTGAAAATCAACACGTTTGAGCAAGCTAGACCGAGTGCGTGCACATAAGGTAACTGTGGTGACAACGGTGAGGCGTTTTTCATGCTAGTTTCTAGAGAGACTTCAACGCAACAGAGCACGGTCGAGGCTATTAGCTCGATGTCTACTTAATCTCACAAGTAAGAAGTAATGACTGTAGTTGACTAAGAAGACACAGGAACTGTAAAATTTAAAATGTTAGATTTTGGTCCCATGGTTTTCCGCGTTTCGTTGCCAATTGAAGCAGTGTGAGAGCGGAGCGAAGCACAAGGCACTTAACCAAGCCCAACTTAAGTGAACACAACCTGCGCGGTTATAAGTCGTTAATTCTCATTATAATGAAAGATTGAATTACTGTCGGAGTTAGAAAATGTAACATGTGGCAATGAAAGTGTACGGTAGCTGTGTCAGTGAAAAGGTCTTGCCAAAATCTTTCGTATGATTTGGATTTCAATAGGTCATTCTCCAAAATTGGCCGAGACGAATATTTTACACGTAGGCTAGCCTATCTAACACGTTGGGGATTTTACGAGAAGAAACGCGCTCCGACTTGCATACGCTATAATAAATAAAATTAGTCTTCCCGGAAGATGTTTTAGATATCTTCCCACTTTTGTTGATGCTGCTGCTTTCAGCATCAGCTATGGCTTCCAAAAAAAAAACTACCCTTTCTGACCTTTTTTTCTTTTTTTTTGTGCGTAGGGGTAATTGTCTCTAGTCGGCCAACACTTAAATTAGCCTTGGGGAAAGGGGGTAAGTGGCTGGCTGGCCGACATCCGAGCGCAGTGGGCAGACGACGCCAAACCCCTACGCAGGCGCTGCGCGCAAAGGTGGGGGAAACAGGCGCCTAACAGCGGCGCGAGTTTTTTGAAAAGAGCGCTTGTTGTGGTCGGAAGCAAATGAGGAAGGACCAAAGAGCTCTTTGATCCCAAAAACAAAAATCGAGAAAAGTAAAATTCCGCATTGGTCTCCCTCCTGAGGTGTATTTTCATTTCAAGAAGGCTTTCTAATATGAAGTTTCGCAGCCAACTTTTTAAAACACGTTCCTCTATTGCACTACACCACCGGTGAACAAGTCATGCGCCATGGCTTCTTAAGAAATACTGTCCTACAAAGGTTTAAAGATTGCTTGAACGTGTATATCAGACTTCTTTAACACCTGATATTGACCGTGGTCCGAGCTCTGGTCTAGTATTTGTACAAAATGATCGTTAGATAAAGGAAATTTTTTTGTTAGTAAGTCTTGTCACTCCTCAGACAGGATGTTGTTGCGTCTGTGTCATATGTCTTGCTGGGTTTCTCGTGTGTCCATGTTGATTTGAATCAACCTCGTTTGAGTTACCTCTTCCCAGAAAAAAAAATGTTTCCAAAATGAGAGCTTACATGTATAATCGAGAGCCCAAAGACCAAGAGAATTGTAGGAGATGGCAGACTATGCTACAGAGCAGCCAATTTTATACTATTCTTGAGATAGTTTATCTTTGAAATATGGTTACTCGTTTTAAAGCAACCTTTGTTTCCTTTTATTTCGAGTACTACATTTATTTTTTTGAAATCTTTTTTAAAAAATACGATTAAAAAGAGGACAAAGTGAGTCGTGTCTTTGACAAAAATAAACAAATCAATAAAATAAACAAAAAAAAATGATGTCTTACTGGGTTAAATTGCTCTTCGATTCCATCTTAGCCTTTAACGAAGAAGCTTTTTAATCGCATAAAAAATCTCTTTTAACGAATTGGCAATAAAGTTATGGCTAATCTAATTGTAAGTAACCTTCACATTAACATTTTTTTTAAACTTTTGCCTTTTTTTTCTTCATCTCTAAAACTGACTTCAGTCAGTTCAACGTGTAACTCAGTTTGCGTGTTTAGCAGACTTTTTTCTTTGTCTCTTTTTCTCCAAGGAATAAGTTGAACAAGACGTGTTTATTTGCAAAAAAAATCTTGCCATTACACATGTGTATTGAGCGTAAATTAAATGAGACGCGAAAATAATCACCGCTTGACTCTTAGTCTCTTCCCACTCACTACTGGAATCTGCCATTTTTGCATTGAAGTAAAAATCCGATGACAAACTAACTTTGCTCAAAGCAAGGACTTGTTGTCCATAACATTCCGGAACGGAATGCTATGGATATTTTGAAGGTTACACTTTCTACCTGTTTGTGTTCGGCTGCTCGTCGCCAAGCCAAGCAGAGCGAAACATAATAACTCAACCTACCGTGTCTTAACCTATGTTTACCCACCGAACCTAACAACTGCCAAGCCTGATGCCGCTTTTCAGCGCAGCAGCAGCCTGCCGCCGGGCATCGTGCGATATCAGGCTCGGAGAGAGCTAAGCGGAGCGGTACTGAAGCGACGCACAAACCACCTATCCAAAGCAATTCAAGTGGCATGGTGCTCACGAACGATAATTTGGGCTGCCCAACGTCTAACTTACAAAGCTATGTTGCTTCGTACGGCTTGGCGCGAGCTTTGCGATGGACGGAACATACGCACATGTGGTAGGAAACGCCGCCTTCAAATTTATCCTCTATCAATAAACAAAGTTTTGGGTCAAAGAATTTTGATCAAACCTTTTGGGAGTCCGCTAGCAGATCGGATCACCAGAGGAAGCAACAGCGAAGTAAGATTGCACGAAATAAAATGGACTCTCTTGTTCTCTGTATTGGCAAGATGACATGTACCTAGAGTTTGTTGGCAACCAAGAAGATGGAGAAATGTGTTTTCTGTAATCTGTTCTGGTACAGTTAGCATAAAGGTTTCACGACGATTCCTGAAGTGACCGGAAACTTAGAGGATATGCTAATTCTCCTTTTATCTCAGACCCGTGGAGCAACACGGCACGTCCTCCGTGGAGTTGCGCGGCGCCGCGCCGGCTTGGAGAGTATTGCATCTTCAACATTAGCTTTACATCATTTACTTCAACGGTTAGCGAGTCCATATTAAGGGAATCTACAACGTTGTCCGGAAAGGCTGTCCACGAAGAAAAACCCCTCCAATCGCGGAAAATATCCTCGCTGACAAAGATTACTCTCTTAGAGACTCCGAGTGCAATGCACTCATTAAAACCAAAAACTCGCCAATCAGCTTCGGCACGGTCAGTTTTTAGTTTAAATGAGCCATTTCCACACGAAAGGTTTTAAGGAGTAGAATCTGTTCACTATTTACTTAGGGCAGTGTAAAGGTAAAGAGCCACTCACTTTAAAAGGTAGGCAAAGAGGCTATAAAGTACAAAATGTGCTTTAACCTCACATTTTGTTGGGAGTATGCACTTGAACTCTACTGAATGAGTTCACTATCAGTTCTTCACCAAGCGTAGCACATGTGTTCGTAGCAGGTTTGACAGGTTTGACAAAAAATATTTTATGTTTTATATTTTTTTAAAGGTTTGAGTAGTTATCACTGTCGGTGAAAAACGGTTATTTCGCTGGCTCGGACGTTTACCTTACTGAAAAGAAAGTGTCAGTGAACATGAAACAGCTCTGCGGTAATAACTTAAACTATTTCCGTCGAGGGCTTCCAGCATCAAGCGTCTCGTCCAGGCTGGAGTCACAGGTTATAAATAAAACCTCAGTCAGAGATTAAGTTTGATTGAGGTAGCCAAAGAGTTTGAAGATTACGTAGATTTACGGCAGAGGCAAAATTAGGTTAATTTAAGCATTTTCAATGGGAAAACTGGAGGCATCCAAGAAATTTTTTATTCACTAGCTCGTGTATCTTTTTGTGGTCTTTCTACCCATATA